>Ga0182738_1000819_pt1 | contig 41485 bp, 39 predicted proteins | sample eDN5th30CBELigMG_FD_128876 | JGI IMG/M metagenome (GOLD analysis project Ga0182738, IMG submission 128876) | Enriched Miracle-Growth compost microbial communities from Emeryville, California, USA - eDNA 5th pass 30_C BE-Lig MG (version 2)... ...
ACAGAAAGTGGACTATGCCGGCGCGCAATGGACAGTGACGCGCCTGACACGGCTGGCCGGCGGAGAAGGCCGCGCCGTGGTGCTCGCCGAATTCGAGGCGACGATCCCCGATCCCGAGGCGCTCGCCAACGTTCCCTGTCAGATCGGCCTTTCCGACGGCGAAGGCCGCACATGGCGGCCGGTGTTTTTGGGCGACCCGGTCGTCAGGGCAATGTATCCGGAAGCGATGCAAAGAGCCTTGTGCGGCGGGCCGAGCTTTGCCGAGGCTCGGGGCCGCGAGCCCCTCAAGATGGCGGCAAGCTTCTCAATCCCGGCTTCGGCAAGGGACCTCACGCTTTCGGTCGCCCTGCTCTCCGCGCTGCCCGCCTATCTGAGTGTCAGCGAGCCTCAGCTCTGACGTCGGCAGTCTCGCCTCGCTGCTCGCTCCCTTGGGCGACCGCCGTTTCCAGTACGGCCGCCAGCAGGGCGATGCGAACCGCATCCAGCAATATGCCGCCGTTCATATCGCTCGGACTGCCGATGAACACGCTGATGATATCGGCGAAAACCTGCCAGGTCGCCAGGTCATGCGCACCGATCAGCCTTGTCAGGCCGTACCATAGCCACATGCCCGTCCACGAAATCGCCTGATAGGCGATGACGAAGGTGATCAGCGTGGCAAGGCCGGCGCCGAGCGTCAGCTTGAGGCATGTCCATACCGGTGCATAGCGGCTGCGGTAGCCGCCGAGAAAATGCCTGGTGAAATCCTGCAGCCACCTGCGCCAGGTGCCCGAGCGCGACGGCGCAGGCGAGGCGGCAGGCGGCGCCGAAAGCTCGTAGCCGTTGATGACGGCGGCCATCACCAGCCAGACCATCGGCAGCAGCGCGTAGAAGAAGAGGGCCTGCAACTGATCGCCAAGCGGAACCGGCCGGAACTCGATCGGAACGAAGTCACCCGCCGCCCAGGCCGCCGTTACCGGCGAAAGAAGATCGAACGCGCTCTGCTGCAGGATCGAGGCAGCGCCGAGCCAGCGGATGAACTGATCCTTCCACACGCTGAGCGCGTAGAGACCGATGAAGATCCATGTCGCATCGGCCGCCACCACGACCAGACGCCAGTAGGGATGGGACGCGCGGCTGTTGAGCCGCTTGGCCACGTACCGCACCAGCCAGCAGGCCACGATGGACAGGATCACGCCGCCGGATTGCAGGATGGAAAAGATGTTGAGCCTCTCGCCGAACGCGACTTGCGCCAGCGCCATGCGTGAATATTCGCGCACGGTGTCGCCGAGAAAGCCCCAGGCGGCATAATAGGCGAAGAAGGGAAGGACGGCGGCGGCGGTGATGGCGAGGATCGGCTCGCGCTGGTTTTCGTCGGTGGCCTTGCCGGCGGCGCTGCGGCGCAGGGCCATGAGCGCCGGCAGGAAGGGACGCAGCACCACGAACATCATGACCAGCACGGTGAGCTTGGCGAGCACGACGAAAGACAGGACGACCATGCCGCCGAGCGGGAAGCCGAGGCCGACCTTCACCGCGCCCTGCAACAGGAGATCGCGGGCGATCATGCCGAGACAGCCGATCAGCAGCAATTGCGGCCAGCAGGCGACGAGCAGCCGGCCCGTCAGGGCCAATGGCCGGACAATATCGTCAAGCGTCTGCGTCATGGCGTCCCGGCGGCTCCGTAAAGTCGCGGCATCATTCCCATGGACGGGGACGGGTTCAAACCGTTCACGGTCGATTTGATCGCCGGTAACGCAAGTTTACCGCGCGGGCAACGACATTCCGGCTCCTTACACGTAACGGTTGACGACGTTCTCCAGAAATTCCTGCCGGCCCGAACGCGGCTCCGGCTCGATGCCGTCCTTGACGACGCGGGCGGCGACATCCTCAAGTGTGCGCTTGCCTGACAGCATCGCCTGCGCCTCCGCGCTTTTCCAGCCGGCATAGCGCTCGGCCAGCGGACCGGACAGCGCCTTGTCCTCGACCATGCGGGCCGCCGCCTTGAGGCCGCGCGCGCAGCAGTCCATGCCGCCGATATGGGCGATCAGGAGGTCTTGCGGGTCGAGCGACTGGCGCCTGAGCTTGGCGTCGAAATTGGTGCCGCCGGTGGTGAAGCCGCCGGCCTGCAGCACCTGGTAATAGGCAAGCGCCATTTCCGGCACGTTGTTGGGGAACTGATCGGTATCCCAGCCGGACTGGTAGTCGTTGCGGTTCATGTCGATGGAGCCGAAGATGCCGAGCGCGTTGGCGAGCGCCAGTTCGTGCTCGAAGGAATGGCCGGCGAGGATCGCATGGCCCTGCTCGATGTTGACCTTGACCTCGCCCTCCAGCCCGAACTTCTTCAGGAAGCCGTAGACGGTCGCAACGTCGTAGTCGTACTGGTGTTTTGTGGGCTCCTGCGGCTTCGGCTCGATCAGGATCGTGCCCTTGAAGCCGATGCGGTGCTTGTAGTCCACCACCATGGAGAGGAAGCGGCCGGCCTGTTCATGCTCCTGTCTCAGGTCGGTATTCAGCAGCGTCTCGTAGCCCTCGCGGCCGCCCCACAGCACGTAGTTCTCACCGCCGAGCTTTTTCGTCACGTCGATGCAGCTCTTCACCGTCGCGGCGGCATAAGCGAACACGTCCGGATCGGGATTGGTGGCGGCGCCAGCCATGAAGCGCCGGTGCGAGAACAGGTTCGCCGTGCCCCACAAGAGCTTGACGCCCGTCTCCTTCTGCTTGGCGGCGAAGATGTCGGTGATCTCGTCGAGGCGCGCGGCGCTCTCGGCGAAATTCCTGCCCTCCGGCCGTACGTCGGCGTCGTGGAAGCAGTAGAAGGGTACGCCGAGGAGCGAAAACATTTCGAAGGCGACGTCCGCTTTCAGCTTCGCCTTGTCCATGCTGTCGCCGAACCACGGCCGCTCGAAAGTCTGCCCGCCGAACGGGTCGCCGCCCGGCCAAGCGAAGGAATGCCAGTAGGCGACGGAAAAGCGCAGATGGTCCTCCATGCGCTTGCCGGCGACCATCTCGTCGGGATCGTAGAAGCGGTAGGCGAGCGGATTGGTCGAATCCGGCCCCTCGTACCGGATTTTCCTGATGTCGCCGAAGAAGCCGGTGCTCACGTCATGTCCTCCTGAAATTTCTGGCTGCGGCCTCGCCGCGATTACCCCGGACGTAATTGGTTTGCCGACGAGGGCGAGGGAAAAGGGTCACGTCAAAACCCGAACATGGAGAAAGACGATGACCGAGCTGAAGACGATCGCCGAAAACTACATCGCCGCCTGGAACGAGGCCGACCCGGCCACGCGCGAAGCGCTGCTTGCCGCGGCCTTTACCGCGGACGTCAGCTATCGCGACCCGATCATGCAGGGCGACGGCCATGCCGGCATCGCCGCGCTGATCGACGGCGTGAAGACGCAGTTTCCCGGCTTCCGCTTTTCGTTGAAGGGCGAGCCGGACGGGTTCGGCGACGCCATCCGCTTTTCGTGGAACCTCGGACCGGCGGGACACGAGTCCGTCATTGAGGGCACCGACATCGGCGTCATCGAGGACGGGCGGCTGAAATCCGTCACCGGCTTCCTCGACAAGGTGCCGGCGCAATAAAGGCTGTTCGAGAGGCGACGGGGACGTCTTCACCGGACGTCCCTGATCGCCGGATAGAGCGCGCGATAGCGCCGGTAGGCGTCCTCATAGGCGCCGGCCAGTGCGGCATCCGGCGTGATCGTGTCCTGTGTAAGCGGAGCCGTGCATATGGACAGCGGGTCCGCACCAGTGGCGGCGATGAGGCCGAGTCGGGCGGCCCCGAAGGCGGCGCCGAAATCGCCGTCGGCGGGAATGTCGACCGGAATGCCGAGGGCGGTGGCGATAGCGCCGAGCCAATAGCGCGAGCGCGAGCCGCCGCCTATTGCCGTGACGCGGGTCAGCATGGTGCCGGCCGTCCGCAAGGCTTCCAGACTGTCGCGGAAGGCGAAGGCGACGCCTTCGAGCACCGCCTGCGTCAGCGCAGCGCGGCCGGATTCATGCGCAAGACCGGTGAAGGCGCCGCGAATGGCGGAATCGTTATGCGGCGTGCGCTCGCCCGAAAGATAGGGCAGGAAGGTGACGCCGCCCGGCGCCCTTAGTTTCCTGCCGAGTTCGTCGGTCAGTGCTGCCGCATCCTTGCCGGTGATCTCGCACAGCCAGTTCAGCGAATCCGTCGCCGAGAGGATGACGCCCATTTGATGCCATGTATGCGGCAGCGCGTGGCAGAAGGTGTGTACGGCGCTTGCGGGATTGGGCAGATAGGCGCGGTTGGCGGCGAACAGCACGCCCGACGTGCCGAGAGAGACGAAAGCATGGCCCTCGCCCACCGTACCCATGCCGCAGGCAGAGGCCGCGTTGTCGCCGGCGCCGCCGGCCACCGGGACGCCGGGCGCCATGCCCCAGCGCGACGCCAGTTCGGCGCGCAGGACGCCTGCCTTGTCCGTACCCTCGACCAGCGACGGCATGTGGTTCTCGTCAAGACCGGTGGCGGCGAGCAGGTCCGGCGCCCAGCGGCGCTTCCCGACATCCAGCCAGGCGGTGCCGGAGGCGTCCGACATTTCGGATATCTGCTCGCCGGTCAGCCAGAGCCTGAGATAATCCTTCGGCAGCAGTACCTTGGCCACCTTGGCGAAGACGGCTGGCTCGTTGTTCTTCACCCATGCCAGCTTGGGCGCGGTGAAACCGGGGAAGACGATGTTGCCGGTGATTTTCCTGAACCGCGGATCGGCGTCGAGACTTGCCGCCTCCGCATGGCTGCGAGTGTCGTTCCACAGGATGCAGGGACGCAGCACCTTGTCTGCCTTGTCGAGGAGAGTGGCGCCGTGCATCTGGCCGGAGAGACCGATGCCCTTGACCGCGGCCAGTTCCTTGCCGTGCGCCGCCTTGAGCTCGGCAATCGCCTCCTCGCAGGCGGCGATCCAGTCGGCCGGCTGCTGTTCGGACCAGCCGGCTTGCGGACGCGATACCTCCAGCGAGGCATGCCCCGAGCCGACGACCTTCTGGTCGCCGTCGATCAGCAGTGCCTTGACGCCGGATGTGCCCAGATCGAGGCCGAGATACATGAGTTCCTCCGTCCGCGCGCCTCGCCGTAGGGGCTTTCAATTCCAAAATAATCTGGTCGGACCAGTTTCTAGGACAACGGAAGCCGACGGTCAATCGAGCCGCCGGCCACCGCCCTCAGGAGCCCGAACGCATCGCCACGGTGGCGATGCCGGCGCCGACCAAGAGCGTGCCGCCGGTGCGGTTGAGCACGCGGATCGCCCGTTCGTTGCGCACGATCGCGCGGGCGCGGGCCGCCACCAGCGCGTAACCGAAGGCATTGGCGAAAGCGAGCAGCAGGAACGTCGCCTCGAAGATGAACATCTGGGTGAAGAAGTCCGCGTGCCGGTCGAGGAACTGCGGCAGGAAGGCGACGAAGAAGGTGATGCTCTTGGGATTGAGCGCCGTCACCAGCCAGGCATGCGCCGCCATCCTGGAAGCCGACACGACATCGGTGCGCGGCTGAGCACTGAGCGAGCCGCCGGCCCGGAACAGCTTTATGCCCAGATAGACCAGGTAACCGGCGCCGACGATCTTGAGGATGGTGAAAACGGTGGCGGAAGCGGCAAGCAGCGCGCCGATGCCCAGCATCGACAGCGTCATGGCGGTGAAGTCGCCAAGAGCGACGCCGAAAGCCATGGGCAGAGCGGTGCGCCATCCCTGGCCCAGCGCATAGGAGACGACCAGCAGGATCGTCGGACCGGGAATGATCAGCAGGATGGCGGAAGCGGCAACGAAGGCGGCCCAGGTTTCGAGCGGCATGACTTTCTCCTCGCGCAAAGAAAAGGATAAATCCCGACACCCGCCGGGAAGTAAAGGGAAAACGGCAGGCCCGCGCTGCCGCCGCCACACTCGTTACCTGCCAGGTGGCGCGATTCACCCTTTCTCAACCATGACTGGTGAAAATGCGTGCCATTCGGCCGCAGCGTGCTGGCGGCTCAGGTGGGATTTGGGTTTGGGGTAGAGCGTGCATGCGTAGAGACCTGCATGATCCGGCACCGTCGCGACAAGACGGCATGGACGAAACCGGGACCAACCTTTCGCGGCGCGCCGCGCTCGGCGGCCTGGGTGCGGCGGCCCTTTTCGGCATCGCCGGCTGCTCGCGCTCGGTCGACATGCCGGCGCTCGGCCTCGACACAATCACCACCGGCTCGATCAAGCCGAACCGGCCAGTGCCGCGCATCAGCGTCGACAGCCATGTGACCAGCCCCGACGTCATGTACGCCGCGCTGACCGACGGCGGCTTTGCCGTGCCGGCCGTGCCCTACCAGAAGGTCAAATCCGAATTCCGCCGGCAGATCGTCGTCGACCCCACCGGTGAGGTGCCCGGCACCATCGTGGTGCATACGCAGGAACGCCTGCTCTATCTGGTGCAGCAAGGCGGCGACGCCATCCGCTACGGCGTCGGCGTCGGCAGGGATGGCTTCCGCTGGTCCGGCCGCGCCAACATCCAGTACGGCCGCGAATGGCCGACCTGGACGCCGCCGCCCGAGATGATCCAGCGCAAGCCCGAACTGGTGAAATGGCAGAACGGCCAGCCCGGCGGCCTGACGAACCCGCTCGGCGCGCGCGCCCTCTACATCTTCCAGGACGGCCGCGACACCGGCTACCGCATCCACGGCTCGCCCGAATGGTGGTCGATCGGCAAGGCGATGTCGTCGGGCTGCGTGCGGCTCATCAACCAGGACATCATCGACCTCTACAGCCGCGTCTCGAAACGCAACCCCGTCGTGGTGATTTGATGCCTTTCTCCATGCGAATCGATTGAATTTCGTTGCATGCCGCCCCTGGAAGGGCGAATGTGATGCGATATCAGTCGTCGTGAGGATGAGATGCCCGAAACCTTCGTCATCGCGCAGGGCGGCGGCCCGACCGCCGTCATCAACCAGACCGTGGCGGGTGCTGCGCTGGAGGTCCGCAAACGGCATCCGGGCGCCCGGGTGCTCGGCGCGCGCCATGGCGTGCGCGGCATCCGCGACGGCGACTATGTGGATCTCGCCGCCATACCCGAAGAGCAGTTGCGGCTGATCGGCAATACGCCGGGCGCGGCGCTCGGCTCGACCCGCGACAAGCCGGATGCGGCCTATTGCGACCTCATCCTGAAAGGCCTGCAGAAGGCCGGCGCCGACGCTTTCATCTATATCGGCGGCAACGACACCTCCGGCACGCAGCAGATCCTCACCGAGGCAGCGGGCGGCAGGATCGCCTTCGTGCATGCGCCGAAGACCATCGACAACGATCTGGAGGAAAACGACCACGTGCCGGGCTTCATGTCGGCGGCCGAGTTCGTCGCCGGCGCCTTCCTGTCGGTCGATCTCGACTTCCGCGCGCTGCCGGGCATCTATGTCGGCATCGTCATGGGCCGCCATGCCGGCTTCCTCACCGCCGCGGCCGCCGCCTGGCGGCTGGACGAGGAGAGCGGCCCACACCTGATCTACGTGCCTGAACGCGCCTTTTCGACCGATCGCTTCATCGACGACGTGAAAGCCTCGCTCGCCCGCCACGGCCGTTGCGTCGTCGCCGTCTCCGAAGGCGTCTCGACCGCCGACGGCAAGGCGCTGGTCGAAAGCCTGGTGCCGGCGGACCGGCTGGAGCGCGACCAGCACGGCAACGTCAAGCTTTCCGGCAGCGACCTGACGGCGGCGCTGGAACGGGCGCTGGCAACGGGCCTGCGCGGCAAGCGGGCGCGGGTGGATGCGCTGGGCTACATGCCGCGCGGCGCCATCTCGGCCATCAATGCCGTGGATGCGCAGGAAGCCTTCGATGCCGGCGCCTTCGCCGTCCAGGTAGCGGCGGAAGGCGGTGGCTCCGTCTCCCTGCAGTATGACGGCACGCGCACGGTGCTGAAGAAAGTGCCGCTGGTAAACGTCGCCGGCAAGACCCGCCACATGCCGGACGATTTCCTGCAGCCGGATGCGAATGCGCTCTCCGAGACGGGCATGGCCTACTTCAAGCGGCTGGTCCCGGAAAAATACAAGGTCGGCATGCCCTTTGTGTAAGGCGGCAAGACCCTGATGGCAGGCTGGTTTTCCCGAACCGCCGTAGACGCGGCGACGACGATGCTGACCGAGCCGTTCGTCAATGACTATATGCGCGCCAACATCTGGCACCTCAGGGGGCGCGACGCCGACCTCCTGGTCGATACCGGCATGGGCATCTGTCCGCTGGCGCCCGAGATCGACACGCCGCCGGACAAGCCGCTGATCGTCGTCGCCACCCATATCCATCTCGACCATGTCGGCTCGCTGCACGAGTTCGCCGACCGTGTCGGGCCGGTACGGAGCGCCGCCGCCTTCGTCACCATGCCGGACGCGGCGACCTATGCCGACGAGTTCCGCACCATGGAGACGCCGGTTTCGCGACCTCCGCATGCCGGCTGGGACGCCGCCGACTACCGCATCGCGCCGGCGCCGCTGACGCGCACGCTCGACGAAGGCGACACGATCGATCTCGGCGACCGGCTGTTCACGGTGCTTTGCCTGCCCGGCCATTCGCCCGATTCCATCGGCCTGCTCGACGAGAAGGACGGCCTGTTCTTCAGTGGCGACGCGATCTACGACGACACGTTGCTCGACGACCTGCCGGACTCCGACCGCGGAGCCTACCGGCGCACCATGGCGCGGCTTGTCGACCTGCCGATCCGCATCGGCCATGGCGGCCACGGACCAAGCTTCGACGAGGCTCGCATGCGCGCCATCGCGCGTGGCTATCTCGAGCGGTCCGGGGCACGCTGACGGCACGGTATCCGTTCCAGAATCGCTTCGGCACCGCCGTCATGGTTAACGATTGGTTAGCTGGCTTGCCTGTCAGGCCGCCGGGCCATCGCGAACGGTTTCGTTTCGGTTGACGCTGTGTCCAACACGGTATGAACGGCGGGCAAGGTATGCTTTCGCGTATCGGCCAGCGCATTCGTTTTCAATCGATTGATATCACACCAGAAAATTGTGGCGCCAGCAACCGCAACCTGGTTTCAAGGCCCGGATTCATAGTCCAGCCGGAACATTTTCGTGATTGGAAGACGCCGTTTCGAGCCCCCAGATCGGTGCTGTCCGAACGACGCAAAATCCTCCCAGGACACGCCGCTGACGGACGGAGAATTAAATTTGGAGTACGTTAAAATGAAGAAGATCGCTCTTGCCACTGCCGCCGTTTTGACCCTGACCGGTGCCGCTTTCGCGGAAAACCCGCATGTCGGCGGCCAGGACATCAACACCATCGCCCAGCAGCAGAAGCTGGACAGCACATACACCTCGTCGGTCAACACCGGTTCGTATGAGGCCGGCACCAAGGTGATCAAGCCGGTCACCGAAGGCGCTCCGCGTCTCGGCGGCAACAGCTAACGGCCTGATTGCCGATACCAAAGAGCGGCGGGCATAACCCGCCGCTGACGGACGAAAATCCAAACCTGGAGTACGTTAAAATGAAGAAGATCGCTCTTGCCACTGCCGCCGTTTTGACACTGACCGGTGCCGCTTTCGCGGAAAACCCGCATGTCGGCGGCCAGGACATCAACACCATCGCCCAGCAGCAGAAGCTGGACGCCACGCACACCTCCTCGGTGAACGCCGGCACCTACACCGGTTCGCATGAGGCCGGCGCGAAGGTGATCAAGCCGGTCACCGAAGGCGCTCCGCGTCTCGGCGGCAACAGCTAACAGCCTGATTGCCGACACCAAAGAGCGGCGGGCAGTGCCCGCCGCTCTTTTCGTTTGCCGCATATTATCCGGTCAGGCGGCTTCGGCCGCCGGTTCCTTGTGCAGGAAGGAGCGGCCGTCCTTGTCGAAGATGTGCAGATCGGCCGCGCTGGCGTCGAGCCTGACGGTCGCACCACGCTTGACCTCGACATTGCCGGGCAGCTTGGCCGTCAGCGGCTGATCGCCGCGGCCGATGTCGACATAGACCAGTTGCACCTCGCCCAACTGCTCGATGTAGTCCACCTTGCCCTCGAACAGGCAGTCCTTGCCGGTGGCGAGCGACAGGTCCTCCGGCCGCACGCCGAAGCTGACGGTCTCTCCCTTGGCTGAGGCCGGCGTGGCGATCGGCACGACCGCCTTGTGGCCAGCGTTGAAGCTGACCGCCGTCGAAGGCCCGGCCTTGTCCACGGTCGCCGGCAGCACGTTCATGGCCGGCGAGCCGATGAACTGCGCCACGAACAGGTTGCCGGGCTTCTTGTAAAGGTCCATCGGCGTGCCGACCTGCTCGACATGCCCGTCCTTCAAGACGACGATGCGGTCCGCCAGCGTCATCGCCTCGACCTGGTCGTGGGTGACGTAGATCATCGTCGTCTCGGGCATGGATTCCTTCAGCTTGGCGATCTCGATGCGTGTCGCCACGCGAAGTGCGGCATCGAGATTCGACAGCGGCTCGTCGAACAGGAAGACCTTTGGATTGCGCACGATGGCGCGGCCGATGGCGACGCGCTGGCGCTGGCCGCCGGACATGGCACGCGGCAGGCGGTCGAGATATTTGGTCAGTTGCAGGATTTCGGCTGCCTGCTTCACGCGGCGGTCGATCTCGGCCTTGTCCTCCCTGGCGATCTTCATGCCGAAGGCCATGTTGTCGTAGACGGTCATGTGCGGATAGAGTGCGTAGGACTGGAACACCATGGCGATGCCTCGCTTCGAGGGCGGCACGTCGTTGACCACCTGGCCGTCGATCTTCAACTCGCCGGAGGTGATCTCCTCCAGCCCGGCGATGGTGCGCAGCAAGGTCGACTTGCCGCAGCCGGACGGGCCGACGAAAACGATGAACTCGCCCGACTTTATATCGAGGTCGATGCCGTGAAGGACATGCACGTTGCCGTAGGATTTCTTCACCTGCCTGAGCGTCAGATCGGCCATGATTTCCCTCCCTCTTGATTCAATCCGTTCAGGCGAGACGCCCGAACCACGCGCCGTAGCCGCCGAGCTTCACGCGTCCCGAGGCGGCCTCGGCGGCGAAGCCGTGGCCCGAGACCGGCTGCGCCGTCAGGCCGGCCCCGAGATCGACCTCGGCCGCCTCGCTGCCGAGATTGAAGACGCACACCAGTCGTTCGTTGCCCTCGCCGCGGGTAAACGCGACCGTGTCGCCGTCGCTCGGCAGGAACTCGATGTCGCCCTTTACCAGCGCCGGGTGGAAGCGGCGGAAGGCGAGGAAACGCCGGTAGTGTTCCAGCAGCGAGTTCTCGTCGCCCTGCTGAGCATCGACTGCCTTGGCCAGATGCTCGGCCGGCACCGGCAGCCATGGCTTGGCGACAGAGAAGCCGCCGTTCTTCGCTCGGCTTTGCCATACCATCGGGGTGCGGCAACCGTCGCGACCCTTGAATTCCGGCCAGAAGCGGATGCCGTAGGGGTCCTGCAAATCCTCGAAGGCGAGGTCGGCCTCGGTCAGCCCCAGTTCCTCGCCCTGGTAGAGGCAGACGGAACCGCGCAGCGACATCAGCAGCGCCGACACGACCTTGAGATAGGCGGTCGGGTCGGGCTCGTTGGCGGCCCAACGCGAGGCATGGCGCTTGACGTCATGATTGGAGAAAGCCCAGCATGACCAGCCGTCGGCGGCGACGCGGCCGAACTCCTGCAACACCTGCCGCACCTTCGGCGCACTGATCTTTTCCGGCGCGAGGAAATCGAAGGCATAGCACATCTGCACGCGCCTGCCGCCTTCTGTGTAGGCTGCGACCACTTCCAGTCCGCGCTGCGAATCGCCGACCTCGCCGACGGCGGCGGCAGCCGGGTATTCGTCGAGCAGCGCACGGAAGCGTTCGAGAAAGCCGAGGTTTTCCGGCCGGCTCTTGTCGTAGAGATGATCCTGATAGTTGTAGGGATTCACGGCCGGCGCCGTCTGGTCGTTGCGCTCTTCCGGCGGCAGCGCCGGATTGTCTTCCAGCCCCTCGGAGTGGAAATAGAAATTGATGGTGTCGAGCCGGAAGCCGTCCACCCCGCGCTCCAGCCAGAAACGGGTTATATCGAGCAGCGCGTCCTGCACTTCGCCGTTGTGGAAATTCAGGTCCGGCTGCTCGGACAGGAAATTGTGCAGGTAATATTGCTGGCGGCGCGTGTCCCACTGCCAGGCCGAGCCACCGAAGATCGACAGCCAGTTGTTGGGCGGCGTGCCGTCCGGCTTCGCGTCAGCCCAGACGTACCAGTCCGCCTTGGGATTGGTGCGGCTTGCCCGGCTTTCCTGGAACCAGGGATGGTTGTCGGCGGTGTGCGACAGCACTTCGTCGATCATCACCTTCAAGCCCAGCCGATGCGCCTCGGCAACCAGCGCGTCGAAATCGGCGAGCGTCCCGAACATCGGGTCGACGTCGCAATAGTCGCTGACATCGTAGCCGAAGTCCTTCATCGGCGACTTGAAGAAGGGCGATATCCAGATGGCGTCGGCACCGAGCGAAGCGATGTAGCCGAGCCTTTGCGTGATGCCTTTCAGGTCGCCGATGCCGTCGCCGTCCGTGTCCTGGAAGCTGCGCGGGTAGATCTGGTAGATGACGCAGCCGCGCCACCAGTCGCGATCGACGGCGGGCATCGGGTTCTCGGCCTTGCGCAGGGCAGCCTGCATGATCAGCCTCCTTTCACCGAGCCGGCCAGCAGGCCGCGCACGAAGTAGCGTTGCAGCGAGAAGAAGACGATCAACGGCACGATGATGGTGACGAAGGCCGAGGTCGTCAGGATCTCCCAGTCGCCGCCGCGCGAGCCCAGCAACGCGTTGAGCTTGGCGGTCAGCACGATCTGGTCCGCTTCGGTCCCGAGGAAAACCATCGCCACCAGGAGATCGTTCCATACCCACAGGAACTGGAAGATGGCGAAGGAGGCGAGCACCGGGAAGGACAGCGGCAGCACGATCTTGACGAATATCTCGAAGTCGCTGGCGCCGTCGATGCGCGCCGATTCCATGATCTCGCGCGGCAGGCCGGCGATGTAGGAGCGCAGCAGGTAGATGGCGAAGGGCAGGCCGAAGCCGGTATGCGCCAGCCAGATGCCGAGATAGGTCTTCGACGGTACGCCGAAGAAGGTGCCGACGCCGTTGTAGAGTTTCAGGAGCGGGATCAGCGACATCTGCAACGGCACGACGAGCAGGCCGATAATGACGGCGATGAGCAGCGCGCGGCCGGGGAAGCGCATCCAGGCCAGCGCATAGGCGGCGAAGGCGGCGATCAGAATGGGGATGACGGTCGCCGGGATCGTCACCGTCAGCGAGTTCAGGAAGGAGCGGCCGATGCCTTCGGAAAACAGCACCGTGCGGTAGTTCTGCGTGGTGAATTTCGGCGGCGAGGAGGCCGAATAGTAGACGCGGCGGCCGCGCTCGCCCTCGAACGCCTTGGGCGAGGCATAGATGTATGAGCCGTCCTCGTTGACCTGCAAGGTCTCGCCGTCGCCGAGGTCGGCAACCTCGCCGGCCTTGTACCTGGTCGGTTCCTGCGAGCGCGTGCCGAAGGCGACGATCTGGCGCGAGCCGCCGTCCTCGAACAGGTTGCCGACGATCTGGAACTTGCCGTCCTTCTCGACCTGGTCGGCGGCGGTGCCGAGGCGTCCGGCCTCGGTGCGCGTGGAGGAGGTGAGCGCCGTCCACCAGCCGGAGGCGATGATCTGGTCCTTGTCGCGCAGCGAGGAGACGAGGATGCCGAGCGTCGGCACGGTCCACAGGGCGACGAAGAACAGAACGGCGAGGTGGACGCCGAAGCGGCCGACCATGGACTTTCCGCTTGAACCCGCCATCTCAATGCCCTCCCGTTTCCTTGTTGGCCTGGCGGATGTTCCAGACCATGATGGGAATGACGGCGATCATGATGATGATGGCGATGGTGGCGCCGCGGCCGAAGTCGCCGCCGCCGCGGAACATCCAGTCGAACATCAGGTTGGCGAGAACCTGGCTGTTCCACTGGCCGTTGGTCATGGTCAGCACGATGTCGAAGACCTTCAGCACCAAGATGGTGATGGTGGTCCACACCACGGCGATGGTGCCCCATATCTGCGGCACCATGATCTTCCAGAAGATCTGGAAGGGATTGGCGCCGTCGATCACTGCCGCCTCGATCGTCTCCTCGGGAATACCGCGCAGCGCCGAGGACAGGATGACCATGGCGAAGCCCGTCTGAATCCAGATCAGGATGACCATCAGGAAGAAGTTGTTCCAGAAGGGGATCGATATCCACACATGCGGATCGCCGCCGAGGCCGGTGACGATGGCATTGAGGATGCCGATCTGCGTCTGGCCCTCGCCCTTGTACTCGTAGATGAACTTCCAGATCACCGAGGCGCCGACGAAGGAGATGGCGAGCGGCAGGAAGATCAGGCTCTTGGCAATGGTGCCCCACCAGATGCGGTCGGTGAGCACGGCGATGATCAGGCCGAGGAAGGTGCAGGCGGCCGGCACGACGGCGAGCCACAGCACGTTGTTGAGGATGGAGTTGCGGAACTCGCGGTCGCCAAAGGCCCATTCGTAGTTGGCGAGACCGATGAAATTCTGGCCGCTGCGGTCATGGAAGGACAGCCACAGCGTGTCGATCACAGGATAGATTAGGTAGACGACCAGGATCAGCATGGCCGGGCCGATGAACAGCCAGGGCCGGATCAGCCCCTGCCGGCGCAGATTGTCGACGGCCGCGGCGCCGCTGACGCCGTGCGCCGGAAAGACCAGGTCGAGCAGCTTGTTGGCGCCCCAGAAATAGGCGACGCAACCGCCCACCCCGATGACGACGACGAGAACGGCAGAAAAAATCTGAGCCGCCATGGGTCCCTCCCCCGGTTGCCAGCTTGTCCCGTTACGGCTGCAGCCACTCCCCTGCCCGATCCGGCCCGGACACGGGGTCCGGGCCAGCGCGCCTGGGAGGCTGCGGAATGCGAAACGCCTACTTGATGGCGTCCCAGCTCTTCTGGATGTCGGTGGCGACGTCCTTGGCCGGCTTGCCGCCGACGAGATCGACCATGCCGGTCCAGAAGGCGCCGGCGCCGATCTTGCCCGGCATCAGGTCCGAGCCGTCGAAGCGGAAGGTGGTGGCGCTGGTGAGGATCTCGCCCTGCTTCTTCAGTTGCTCGTTGGCGTAGGCGTCCTGGTTGACGGTCTTGAGCGGGGTCAGAAGACCCGACTGCGCCATCCAGATCTCATGCGCGAGCGGCATTTCGAGGAACTTGATGAACTCGCGCGCCGCCTTGGAGTCCTTGGTGATCATGGCGAAGGTGCCGGCACCCAGAACCGGCTTGCCGAGATCGGGTTTGGAGGCCATCGGCGGCAGGTAGAAGAAGTCGGCATCGGTGCCGAGCTTGGTGCCCTCCGGGAAGAAGGAAGAGATGAAGGACGCCTGGCGGTGCATGTAGCACTTCGGCGGCACGGTGAAGAGGCCCTTGGGGCTGTCGCGGAAGTCGGTCGCGGCGACCGCCGCATGGCCGCCGTCGACATATTTGTCGTTGGTGGCGATGTCGGCGAATATCTGCAGCGCGTTGACGACAGCCGGGTCGTTGAACGGAATCTCGTTCTTCGTCCACTTGTCGTAGACGTCCGGCGCCTGGGTGCGCAGCATGATGTCCTCGACCCAGTCGGTGCCCGGCCAGCCGGTGGCGCCACCGGACCCCAGCCCGATGCACCAGGGCGTGCCGCCGTCGGCGACGATCTTGTCCGACAGCTTCATCATGTCTTCCCAGGTCTTGGGAACCTCGTAGCCGGCCTCGTCGAAATTGTCGGGCGAATACCAGACCAGCGATTTCAGGTCCGCCTTGTAGGGGAAGGCATAGAAGGCCTTGGCGCCGTCCTTGCCGGCATAGGTGCCGAGGTCGACCCAGGACTGGCCGGCGCCGTAATTGTCCTTGACGAAGGCGGCGACGTCGTCGCCGAGCGGGGTGAGCAGGCCCTTGGAGGCGAGATCCTGGATCAGGCCGGGCTGCGGCAGGATGGCGACGTTGGGCGGGCTGCCGGCCTGGGTGTCGATGACGATCTGCTGCTCGTAATTCTCGGAGGACGAGTATTTGAGCGTCACGCCGGTGGCTTCGGTGAAATAGTCCAGAACGGAGCGCACCAGCGCCTCGTCCTCGCCGCGCCACGGCCCGAAGATGGTCAGCGTCTCGCCCTTGAGATCGACCTTCTTGAGCGCTTCGTAGTTGTCCCAATGGAAGCGGGCATCCTCGCCCGGCTTGAATTTCAGGTCCGCCTGCGCGGGCGCGCTGAGAGCGAGGGCGGCAAAGGCCACGCCCAGCAAAAGCATCTTTCTCATTCGCAGTCCTCCCGTAAATCGAATTGCCGGCGGAACCTTCATTCCGCCGCCGACGGCGCTCCGAACTGTGCGCCCGACGTCAAGGAACCGCAACCTTTCGATCAGGCATTCAAAGCGCTTTGACTTGTCTGCATCTCGCCACCGAATGATCGGAGAGTCAAGAGGCGGCGATATAAATCGATTTAATTTTGTTCGGAAACCTCGGAATGTGCAGTGCAACACCGATTTTTGGCGATGCAGCAGTCATTAAGGCTTCAAACGATCTCTCCCAGCTTCTATTGTCCGACAAACGTGCGCCGCGACTCCGACGAGATCGCGATAGTGATTTTAAAGCGCTTTGGGGTCCGGAAGGCCGCTATGAACCTCAAACAGCTCTCCCACATGCTGGAGCTTTCGCAGACGACGGTAAGCCGGGCGCTGAACGGCTATCCGGAGGTCAACGAGGAAACGCGGCGGCGCGTCATGGACGCCGCCAAGCGACACGGCTACCGGCCCAACCCGAGCGCGCGGCGGCTGGCGACCGGCAAGAGCGGCATGATCGGTTACGTTCTGCCGACGGGCGCCGCCGTCAGCATCGATCCACATTTCGTCGAGTTCCTGTCCGGGCTCGGCGATTACGCTCGCGGCCACGAGCTCGACCTCGTGCTGTCGCCGGCCGATGCCGACGATGAAGAGACGACCTACCGGCGCATCGCCGCCAACCGACAGGTCGACGCCGTCTACGTCTCCTCGCCGCGGCCGAAGGACCGGCGGGTGGCGCTGCTCGCCACGCTTGCCCTGCCCTTCATCGTGCATGGCCGCAGCGAGGGGCTGGACGCCGACTACCCCTTCATCGACATCGACAACGAGGGCGCCTTCCACGAGGCGACACGGCTTCTGGTGCAGCTCGGCCATCGGCGCATCGGCCTCATCAACGGCGACATACGCGAAACCTTCGCCATCCATCGCGAGCGCGGCGTGCGCCGGGCGCTGGCCGGCATCGGGCTCGCGCTCGAAGAGCGGGATATCGTCTCGACTGCGATGAGCGAGGAAAACGGCTATCGCGCCGCCCGGCGCCTTTTGGAAAGCGACGGACGGCCCACCGCGATCCTGTGCTCGAGCCTCATCATGGCGCTCGGTGTGCAGCGGGCGGTCAGCGACCTCGGCCTTTCGGTGCCCGGCGACCTGTCGCTGGTGGCGCATGACGACGTGTTCGCATGGCTGCAGCCGGAGAATTTCACCGTGCCGCTGTCGACGACGCGCTCCTCCATCCGCGCCGCCGGCGCGCGCGTCGCCGAGCGGCTGGCGGCGCGTATCTCCGGCCTGGAGGATGGTGCGCGCGGCGAGGTCTGGCCGGTGGACCTGATCGTGCGCGGCTCGATTGCCGGCGCGCCGGTTTAGGCGCCGACAGTCAGGTCTTTTGACGGGGAGGTGCCGGCCATATGCCGGCACGCAGCGTCTTCATCGCCAGCCCGCGCGCCAGCGCTTCCGCATCGGCCGCCTTTGAAGCCATGGCCCGGCGTTTCGGGATCAACAGCCCCTGCGCCAGCGCCGTCGGGCGGGCCATGAGCCGCGACAGGAACGGCGCGCGCGAGCCGGACGCACGCGAAAACCGCGCCGGCATGGTCGAGTGGGCGACATAGGCGGCGACTTCGTCCGTCCATCCGCTTTCGAGGCGGGCGCCGGGTTCGAGCACAAGCAGCCAGTCCGATCTGGCCGCGCCGACGGCGGCGGCGAGCCCTCCGGTCACGACATGGCAACCGGCATGTTCGGCGACCGCGAGCGTGCCGTCGCCCGACCCGTTGTCACGGACGACGACTTCGCGCACGACGCCTTCCACCGCGCCGCCGACGAGGCAGGCGAGCGTGCGGGCAAGGCCCTCCTCGTCATCCAGGGTATCGATCAGCACCGAGAGCATCGGCAGCCCGATAGCGCAAAGCGCGCCGCAGCACCAGCCGCAGGCTCGCTCTTCAAAAAGTTCTTGCTTTGTTCTCACGATCGAAATAGGAATAATTTCATGAGACAGGCGATTCGACAGCCAGCGGACAAGCCCTGGGAGCGGGCGAAAATGGAACAGATCGTGCGCGCCGACATTGCAGCCTTCGGAGCAGGACGCGCCGACATGGCCAACGCGATGATCGAGGAAAGCGGCATCCGTGTCCGGCCCGACCGCAATCGCGGACGGTCGGCCGGCATCAACCCTTCCGGCCGCTTCGAGCCGGTGACGCGGCATGTCTTCGACGACGGCTGGAACTCCATCGAGGAGCTGCCGCCGTTCAAGACCGAGGTGCAGGTGGAGAAGCCGCGCACCATCATCACCCGCAACACGTCGCCCGACATCTCCTTCGACCGCTCGATCAACCCCTATCGCGGTTGCGAGCACGGCTGCGTCTACTGCTTCGCGCGGCCGACGCATTCTTTCATGGGCCTGTCGCCGGGACTGGATTTCGAAGTGAAGCTTTTCGCCAAGCCGGACGCCGCGAAACTGCTAGACCGGGAATTGTCGAAGGAAGGCTATCAGCCGCGCACCATCGCCATCGGCACCAACACCGATCCCTACCAGCCGGTGGAGCGGCAATGGCGCATCATGCGCGAGATCCTGGAAGTGCTGGAAACGCGCGGCCATCCGGTCGGCATCGTCACAAAGTCGGCGCTGGTGGTGCGCGACATCGACATCCTGTCGCGCATGGCCGAGCGGGGGCTCGCCAAGGTAGCGCTGTCGGTGACGACGCTCGACCGCGCGCTGGCGCGAACGATGGAGCCGCGTGCGTCGACGCCGACCAAGCGGCTGGAGGCGATCCGCCAGCTTGCCGACGCCGGCATTCCGGCCTCCGTCATGGTGGCGCCGATCGTGCCGGGCCTGACCGATCCGGAAATCGAACGCATCCTCGATTCGGCGCGCGCGGCGGGCGCGCTGGAGGCCGGCTACGTGATGCTCAGGCTGCCGCTGGAGGTGGCGCCGATCTTCAAGGACTGGCTGCTCAGGCATTATCCCGACCGCTACCGGCACGTCATGTCGCTGGTGCGCTCCATGCGTGGCGGCAAGGATTACGATTCGGAGTGGGGCAAGCGCATGAAGGGCGGCGGGCCCTATGCCTGGCAGATCGGCCGCCGCTTCGAGATCGCGGCAAAACGCCTCGGCCTGAACCTGCAACGACGCGTGCTGCGCACCGACCTGTTCGTGCCGGCGCCGAAGCAGAACGAGCAGCTCATGCTGTTGTGAAAGGTTTTCAACACCTTGCCCGCGCCCCCCGGCGGCGCGGGCATGGAAATCCCGTCCGGCCCTGTCCCCCGGCCTTGACGGTGCCTCCCGCCCCGCCGCCCCAGCGGGCCGGGAGGCCTTGCGGAGAATCGGAACCGATGCGAGCCTCGCCGCAACATGGCCCGCGCGCGTTCCGATTCTCCGCTTCTCTTCGAGATGGTCGAAAAGCCGGACTTCGCCATCGAGGCGAAGGCGGCCGCCAATGGCCTGTGGCCGGTCGCCGGTATGGACGAGGCGGGCCGCGGCCCGCTGGCCGGTCCGGTGGTGGCGGCCGCCGTCGTGCTCGACCCGGACCGCATCCCGGAAGGGCTGGACGATTCCAAGCGCCTGACGCTGGCGCAGCGCGAGGCGCTGTTCGAGGCCATCCTCGCCAGCGCGCAGGGCGTGGCGATGGCCTCCGTCTCGGCCGAGGGCATCGACCGCATCAACATCCTGCGCGCCAGCCTGGAAGCCATGCGGCGCGCCGTCTGCGGCCTGCCTGTGCGGCCGAAGCTGGCGCTGGCGGACGGGCGCGACGTGCCGTCCGGCCTGCCCTGCGAGGGCCGCGCGCTGATCAAGGGAGACCAGCGTTCGCAGTCGATCGCCGCCGCCTCCATCGTCGCCAAGGTGATGCGCGACCGCATGATGGCCCGTTGCGGCAGCGTCCACATCCACTACGGATTCGAGGTCCATATGGGCTATGCGACGGTGCGGCACCGCAGCGCCATCGAGATCCACGGACCCGTCGCGCGCCTGCACCGCACGTCCTTCGCGCCGTTCCGGCTGGGCGCGGTCGAAGTGGTGGAAGAATAGGCCTGCCTGTTCGTGCGTCCTTCGAGGCTCGCTCCGCTCGCACCTCAAGATGAGGGCGGTCGTAAGCCGATCATGCGCTGAATAGCGTGAAAAGATCCGCCCCCATTACAACGATCCTCATCCTGAAGTGCGAGCGGAGCGAGCCTCGAAGGCCGCACAAACAAAAAAGCCGCCGAAAACGGCGGCTTCTCGATTCCTTCGGAGTCGCCGAACTCAGTTCAGCTTGTCCTTCACCTCGGCGAGCGACGCCTTGAACAGGTCGGCGCCGACCTTGGCGTCGACCTTGTCGCCCAGCACCTTGCGGGCGGCTTCGACGGCGAGGTCGACGGCGCTCGAACGCACTTCTGCGATCGCCTCGCGCTCGGCCTGGCCGATCTTCTGCTCGGCCAATGCGGTGCGGCGCGCCACGTAGTCCTCGGTGCGCTTGTGCGCCTCCTCGGCCAGAACCGACGCCTCATGCCTGGCGGCCTCGACGATCGCGGCGGCCTCCTGCTCGGCGTCCTTGCGCTTCTTCTGGTAGTCGGCGAGCAGCGCCTGCGCTTCCTCGCGCAGACGGCGTGCCTCGTCGAGTTCGCCGCGGATGCGGTCGGCGCGCGTGTCGAGCGCCTTGTTCACCATCGCCGGAACCTTGATGTAGAGGCAGATGGCGACGAAGATCGCCAAGCCCACCAGCACCCATACAGATGCCCAAGCTGTTGCGTCCATCTCGTCCTCCTCAGCCGGCCGATTTCACGGCGGCGGCGACAGCCGCCTTGTCGGCCTTGCCGACGAGCTGCTCGACGATGGCCGAAGCGGTGCTCTCGGCAATGGCGCCGACGTCCTTCATGGCGCCGGCCTTGATGCCGGCGATGCGGCTCTCGGCCGCCGCCAGCTTCTTGTCTAGCTCGGCCTCGACCGCCTTGCGGGCGGTTTCGGCCTCGGCCTTGGCTTCGTCGCGCGACTGCTGGCCGATGGCGTTGGCTCTCGCCTTGGCCTCGGCCAGTTCCTGCTCATAGGCGGCCACGGCGGCGTCCGCCTCGCCCTTCAGCTTGGCGGCCTGGTCGAGATCCTGCTGGATGCGGCCGGCGCGCGTGTCGAGGATGGTGCCCAGACGCGGCACGATGACCCGCTTCAGGAAGACGTAGAACAGGCCGAAGGTGATGGCCAGCCAGACAAGCTGGGAAGCGAAAGTCGCGGAATCGAACGGCGGGAAGCCGCCACCTTCGTGAGCGGCATTGCCGGGCACTTCCGTGCCGGCATGCGTGTCGGCTCCGGCATCGGCCGGCGCCGCCTCTTGCCCGTAGGCAGGTGTCACGAACATGACGTCGTTCCCATGTTCCGGCCGGCCGCGCCGTGGCGCGGCGGCCGGGCTTCAAGCCTTGTTGATCCCGATCAGCCGAACAGCGCCAAGAGCGCGATCAGCAGCGAGAAGATGCCCATGGCCTCGGTCACGGCGAAGCCGAAAATCAGGCGGCCGAACTGGCCGTCGGCGGCTGACGGGTTGCGCAGCGCGCCCGCCAGGTAGTTGCCGAAGATGTGGCCCAGGCCGATGCCCGCGCCACCCATGCCGAGGCAGGCAATGCCGGCGCCGATGTACTTTGCTGCTTCAGCTTCCATTTGATCACTCCTTGAATTGGAAAGGCTGCAATTTTCTCACTAGTGCGACGGATGCAGGGCGTCCGCCAGATACATGCAGGTGAGCACCGCGAAGACATAAGCCTGCAGCGCCGCCACCAGGACTTCCAAGGCCGTCAGCATCACCACCATGGCCAGCGGCAGCACCGCGCCCGCCATGCCGACGGCGCCCATGGCGCCGAGCGAGACGACGAAGCCGGCGAACACTTTCAGCGTGATGTGGCCGGCCAGCATGTTGGCGAAAAGACGAATGGAGAGGCTGACCGGGCGCGACAGGAAGGAGACGACCTCGATCAGCACCACCAGCGGCATCAGCGCCACCGGCACGCCGCTCGGCACGAACAGCTTGAGGAAGCCGAAGCCGTGCTTGGCGAAGCCGTAGACGACGACGGTGCCGATCACCAGCATCGCCAACGCGAAGGTGACGATGATGTGGCTGGTGACGGTGAAGAAATAGGGGAACAGGCCGAGCAGGTTCGCGACCATCACGAACATGAACAGCGAGAAGACGAAGGGGAAGAATTTCATGCCGTGCGTGCCGGCGGCGTCGCGCAGCATCGAGGCGACGAACTCGTAGGACATCTCCGAGATCGACTGGAGACGCGACGGAACCAGCGCACGGCCGGCGGTCGAAAAATACAGGAAGGCCCCCGTCAGGACGACGACGACGACCATGAACAGCGACGAATTGGTGAAGGACACATCATACCCGCCGACGTGAATCGGGAAGATCGGGTTGATATGGAACTGGTGGATCGGATCGACCTTGTCGGCTGCAGCCACTTGCTTTACCCCGTCGCGCCGCTCGGACGCCTCTTCAATCCTGTCCGCCAGAGCGCTTGCCGCCCCGGCCGAAATCGGCAATCAGCCCGGCCGCGCGCAGGACATTGAGGATGCCCGCGCAAAAGCCCAGCAGCAGGAAGACGATCAGCCCCCAGGGCGAGGTTCCCGCCCAGCGGTCGAGCACCCAGCCGATGCCGATGCCGACCGCGATCGCGGCAATGAACTCGCTGGACAGCTTGAATGCCTGGGCATAGCCCGAGACACTCCGCGTCTGGCCCGTGTCTTCCCCCTCGAGCCGGTCCGGGCGTCTTGTCGCAAGCTTTGCTCCAAGCTCGCGCCGGCGGCGCTCAAGATCGTCGTCGCGCAGGTTGGCCACGTCCTCGTTTCCAGGCCCGGTCTTTCCGGTTCCGCCTGGCCCTTTTTCATCGGCCATCGCAACCTCCGCGCCCGGTCAGACGACGGTCGTCTGCCCGCTTCAAATTCGCGGGCAACATAGTTTCAGGCCCTGCCCCCGTCAAGCCGCAGGCATGGTCTAGGTCTAAAGTATTTTCCCTATAAAAATCAGCCTTTTAGAAGGGTGCGACATCCTGCCCGCCCGATCTTTCCACCGCCAGTCCCGGAAATCTGCCCTGGACAGGAAGGTTTTTGCGGCGGTGCGGCTCGCGGGCCGCCGCCGCTCAGCTCCAGCCGCCGCCATAGGTGCGGTAGAAGATATGCAGGCCGATCTTGACCATCTTGTGCATGGAGCGCGCCCAGCCGGGATTGACGTAGCTGGCGTAATAGTGAGTCGAGGAGCCGACCTCGGGAAGGAATATCTTGCCGGCGGTGACGGCCATGGCGATTTCCTTGGCGGTCTTGTAGCGCGACGGCTCTGTGACGACGTCCTTCCTGCCGTCGCAGGCGAAGGAGAACTGGCAGGCGTTGCGCCAGTGCTCGTTCTGGTAGACGACGCCGCAGATCGAGGCCGGATAGGCGGGATTGCGCACGCGGTTGAGCACCACCTGGGCGACCGCCGCCTGCCCGCGCAGGGATTCCGAGCGCGCCTCGAAATAGATGGCGTTGGCGAGGCAAATCTGCTCCGGCTTGGAGAAGACCGAAGCCGGCAGCGCAGTCTGCATCCAGGCGTGGTCGCCCTTGCCGACCGGCGGAATGAAGCGGCCGTTGTCGGGCTCCTCATCCTTCAGCAGCGCCTCGAAGGGCGAGACGGAGGCGTAGTCGGGCGCGGCCGGCGCGTAGGCGGTGGCCAGCACATCGGCCTTGTCGTTGGTGACGAGGGCCGCCAGCATCGCCGGCACGCCGGGTTCGGCCTTCTCCTCCCTGGCATGGAAGGCCGAGGCGATCTGGACCTCCTTGCCCTTGATGTCGGGCTTGGCGAAAGCGAGCTTCAGGCCGCTGTCCATCGAGGGCCTGAGCAGCGACGAGGTGCGCTCGAAGATCGAGCCGGCGGAGAAATTCTTCGGCGGCGCCACCGGGGCCATCTGCAGGATGCGGCCCTGCTTGCCCGAGCGCACGACGCGGTCCTCGTCGGGCGTCTCGCCGGCGATACCGCTCTTGTTGGTGAAGGCGACGGTGCCGATGCCCGGCAGTTCAACGCCGGAGCCGGAAATCTGCCGGCCCACCGAACCGGTTACGGCATCCTTGTCGATGAAAGGCATCTCCGCGCTCTGGACCGAACCGGCAACCGCCTTCTCGATGACGGCGTTCCAGCGGTCCTTCGGCGTTTCCAGCCCACTGATCAAGCTGGTCATGTCCTGATAGGCGGCGACGGTGGGAAAACCGATCCAGATGCCGAGCCCGACGACGAGAGGCGAAAGAAAACGCTTCTTCTCACCGGCGGCTTCGGCAAGCCGCTTCACCAGACCTCGATGCACGGAACTCTCCAGGACGCGAACTGACCCCACTGGAGAAGCACAATGCCGCGTTAACCTTGATGGTCGGTTAATGGCCGGCAAATCGATCGACGTTTTTCGATAACCGTTTCTTAAGGCTGAAAAGGCCCAGACCGAGGCTCAGTTCCGCTTCTTCGCCCGCCCCGCGAACGGGTTGTCGGAGGTGCGCAGCGCGATGCGGATCGGCACGCCGGGCATGTCGAAGGCTTCGCGCAGGCTGTTGGTCAGATAGCGCAGATAGGATTGCGGCACGGCGTCGGGGCGCGAGCAGGAGACGACGAAGCCCGGCGGCCGGGTCTTGGCCTGGGTGACGTATTTGATCTTCAGCCGGCGGCCGGCGACGGCGGGCGGCGGATGATGCGCAAGAATGCCTTCCAGCCAGCGGTTGAGCTTGCCGGTCGAGACGCGGCTGTTCCAGACCCGGTGGGTGCGCACCACCGCATCCATCAGCCGGTCCAGCCCGCGACCCGTTTCCGCCGACACCGGCACGGCCTGGATGCCGCGCACCTGCGGCAGAAGCCGCTCGGTCTTCTCGCGCAGTTCCGCCAGCACGCGCTGCGGTTCGTCGATCATGTCCCACTTGTTGAAGGCGATGACCGGCGCCCTGCCCTCGCGCACGATCAGGTCGGCGATCTGCAGGTCCTGCTTCTCGAAGGGAATGGTGGCGTCGAGGACGATGACGACGATCTCGGCGAAACGGATGGCACGCAGGCCATCGGCCACCGAGAGCTTCTCCAGCTTCTCCTGCACCTTGGCCTTGCGGCGCATGCCGGCGGTGTCGAACAGCTTAATGCGGCGTCCCTTCCAGTCCCAGTCGACCGAAATGGAATCGCGGGTGATGCCGGCCTCCGGGCCGGTCAGCAACCGCTCCTCGCCGATCAGCGCGTTGATCAGGGTGGACTTGCCGGCATTCGGCCGACCGACCATGGCGATGCGCAACGGCTTGGTTTCATCATAGGCCGGTTCGGCATCGGGATCGGCGATGTCCTCGCCGATCAGCACTTCGGAGCCGGCCGAGCCGTCCTCGCCTTCGGCCTCCTCGTCCTCGCCCAGCGCGCGCGCCTCGCCGAGGGCTTCGATCACTGCGTCGCGCAGGTCGGGCAGGCCCTGGCCGTGCTCGGCCGAGATCGGCACCGGCTCGCCCAGCCCCAGTTCCCAGGCTTCGAGGAAGCCGCCCTGCGAGCCGCGCGCCTCGGCCTTGTTGGCGACCAGCACCACCGGCTTGCCGGAGCGGCGCACCACTTCGGCGAAGGTGCGGTCGTCCGGCATCAGGCCGGCCTTGGCGTCGACCAGGAAGAAGATCAGATCGGCCTCGTCGATGGCGATCTCGGTCTGCGCGCGCATGCGGCCGGGCAGCGAGGCGGCGGGCGCATCCTCGAAACCAGCGGTATCGATGACGTCGAAGGCGAGGTCGTAGAGTTTCGCGGGATGGACGCGGCGGTCGCGGGTGACGCCCGGCGTATCGTCGACCAGCGCCAGCCTGCGGCCGGCAAGGCGGTTGAACAGCGTCGACTTGCCGACGTTAGGCCGGCCGATGATGGCGACTTTGAAGCTCATCGGCCATCGCTTCAGGAGGCGCCGCCGGCCGGCGCGGTGCCCGAGCCGCGGATCAGCTCGGCCATCAGCGTCGCCCGCTGGCGGGTGTTGCGCGGGGCGCCGTCGTCGGCGGCGATCTGGTCGAACAGCTTCAGCGCGTCCTGAGCCTTGCCTTCCTTCCAGGCGGCCAGCCCCAGCGCCTCGCGCGCGGTGTGGCGCAGCGGATTGGTGTCGGCCGTCAGCGCCTCGACGCGGCTGGAAACGTCGGCGAAGCTGCCATGGTCGACGAGAAGCAAGGCGGCGCGCAGGCGGGCCATGTCGCGCAGGCTGCCGGGGACAGAACCGTCGGCGGCAACGCTGTCGAAATCCTTGACGGCGGCGTCGATATCGCCCTTGTCGGCCTTGACGGTGGCCGCGCGCATGCACGCCAGCACGGGATAGGCGCCGTAGCCGTCCTTCTCCAGCTGGTCGAGCGCGGCGAGCGCCTCGTCGCTCTTGCCCTCCTGGGCAAGCTTGAGCGCCGAGGAGAAGGCGTCGCCCGAGACGTTGGCGCGGCCTTCGTCCCAGTAGCGGTAGCCGACATAGCCGGCCGTGCCGAGCACGACCAGCAGCGCCACGGCCACCACGGCCACGCCATAGCGATGCCACAGCGCCTTCATCTGGTCGCTGCGGAATTCCTCGTTGACTTCGCGGATGAAGCTGTCGTCCGACATCGATGAATCCGTCCCGCCCGGAGCCCTGCCGGGTGTTTGAATGAGCCCGCGTTTTAGCGGAATTTCGGCGGCATGGAAGGGGGCGGCGGCAAAATCGGCTTTGCGGCAGGCGAGCGGCTGTGCCGGGCGCATCGCATCGGCGCCACATTCGGCGGCTAACCGGAGCGCTCCGCCCTCTCCTTTGCGTGCGTCGAAGTGCCTGCCATGTTCCCCGCCAAGCCCGTTGCGTTCCGCGTTGCCGCCGCGTTCTCCACCTGCCTTGCCGCCAGCGCGGCATTCGCCGACCCGCCGTCGGCGTGGAAGCCACTCAGGCCGAAGCAGGCCGTCATCATCTCCTTCGACAGCGCCCGCGACATTTCTCAATGGCAGCGCAGCCGGGCGCTGGCGAAGCGCACCGGGGCGCATTTCACCTATTTCCTGTCCTGCGTGTTCCTTTTGACGCCCGAGACGCGCAAGGCCTATGCCGGGCCGCACAAGGGCGCCGGAAAATCCAACATCGGCTTCGCCGCCTCGAAGGACGAGGTGGCGGCGCGGCTGGAGCAGATAAGGCTGGCGGCGAGGGAAGGGCACGACATCGGCAGCCATGGCTGCGGCCATTTCGACGGCAAGGCCTGGACGAAGACGGACTGGCGCACGGAATTTTCCGCCTTCCGCCATGTGCTGGAAAACGCCTATGCGCTGAACGGCATCGCGCCCGAGCCGCCGGACTGGCGCGCCTTCGCCGACCATGCGGTGACCGGTTTCCGCGCGCCTTATCTTTCGACCGGCAAGGCGATGTATGCGGCGATGGCCGAGGCCGGTTTCCGCTACGACGCCAGCGGCGTCTCCAGGGGACCGGTCGAGCCGCAAGCTTCCGGCGGCATTCTGCATTTCTCGCTGCCGCTGATCCCGGAAGGCCCGAAGGCGAGGCCGGTCATCGCCATGGACTATAACCTCTACGCCCGCCATTCAGGCACCGTCGAAAAGCCGGAAGAGAAGCGAGCGTTCGAGGAGCGCGCCTACCAGGCGTTCCATGCCGCCTTCGAACGGGAGTACGACGGCGAGCGCGTGCCGCTGCAACTCGGCTTCCATTTCACGCTGATGAACGGCGGCGCCTACTGGGACGCGCTGGAGCGCTTCGCCGACGAGGTCTGCGTCAAAACCGACGTCGAGTGCATCTCCTTCCGCGACTGGACCGAGCGGCATCCGCCCGCGACCTCGCCAGCCCGTGCGCAGCCGGAGGGCAAGAATTCCTGACGCGGAGCCGGCCGGCGATCAGATCGCCGGCTGGTCCTTCTCGGCCACGCCGGCCGCCTTCCGATCCAGATAGTGCCGGTCGACATCCGGCAGCGGCGCGCCTTCCAGCGTCGCCTCGAAGGCGCGCAGGCGCTTGTGGACGGATTGCAGCTCGACGATCGTCGACCAAGAGTTGAGGAGGAACTGCAGCGAGTTGGTCACCCGGCCGAAGGCGTTGGAGATCTGGCTGAGCGCGCCGTAGGTGATCCTATGGGCGACCAGCGACGGGCCGAGAATGATGAAGGAGAAGATGTTGTCGGCCTGCAGGTAGGTGTAACGGACGATGTTGAAATAGACGTAGTGGCCGTAAAGCCGGAAGTAATTGCGCCGCACGTTCTCGAACAGTTGGGTCGTGGTTACCGGCTGCGCACGGTCGTCGTGATCCTCGCCATAGACGAGTTCCTTGCGGTAGGCCGCCTCGACGCGCTGGTTGCGGAATTGCAGGCCGGGCAGTTTCACACCGGCGATCATGATCGCCAACGTGCCGAACAGACACCAACCCAGCGCCGCGATGACGAGCGGTTGCGGCACTGCGCCGATGATCGGCAATTCGGTGATGTGCTTCTGCAGGCCGATCAGGACCGGCAGGAAGGCGATCAGCGTCATGATCGACTGGACGAAGGACGTGCCGAGATCCTCCATGATCTGGGAAAAGCGCATCGTGTCTTCCTGGATACGCTGCGAGGCACCCTCGATGTGGCGAAGCCGGCTCCAGTAATTCATGAAGTAGTCGTTCATCGCCGTGCGCCAGCGGAAGATCCAGTGGCTGACGATGAAGGCGTTGATGACCGAAACGTTCATGCCGACCAGCGCCAGCCAGGCGAAGCTGGCGGAGCCGCGGTAGAATTCGCCGGGCGTCGAATTGGTGGTGCCGCCCATCAGGCCCTGCACGTAATCCATGAAAGGCCCGTACCAGTTGTTGACCGCGACGCTGATCTGGACGTTGAAATAGATCAGGAAAAAGATGATCGAGGAGACGAGGATCGACCATTCCTGCCACGGATGCGGCGAGAACCAGCGCCAGAAACCGAAGAACAGCGCCACGCCGAGCGCATAGTAGATGTAGAACCACAGGAACGGCTTCGACCACAGCACGGCGATGCCGATGATCGGCGGTGTGCCCGGCGCATCCGGAGGCAGGCCGACCAGCGCGCCGAGCTCGGCGCCAGCGAAGAACCAGAAAAGGATAAGGGCGAGGCTCCAGCCGGCGGCGCTGAGGAAGAACAGCTTGGGCCGGGGAAAGAAGGATACGAACACTCAGGAGGTTCCTTTCGGCGGGTGCTTCGGCTGGCGCGCATAAAGTCACAGATTTTGCGGCAAAGAAATGGTGCGCGCGGCCGGGCGCGCATTACATTGTCGTCATCTGGGTGGTCATGCGGCCTTGCTCAGGCGTGCCGGCGGGCACCCCAGGCGCAAAGACCGGACGCGACAAGCACCACCGCCGCCAACAGCGAAGGCAGCACGAAGCTGCCCGAGCGTTCGGCCAGCACACCGGCAACGAAAGGCCCGACGATCTGGCCGACGCCGAAGGACGTCGTCATCAGCGCCACCACGCGCCGGGGCGCGGCCGGCGCCAGCTGGCGCGTCGCCTGAAGCCCGAGCGCAACGACGGCCATGAAGGTGACGCCGAGCAGGACGCTGGCCAGCAGCGGCCCGAGGATGCCGCCGAGCGTGACGCTGGCGACGACGCCTACGGCTTCGATAAGGCAGGCCGCCGCGTACGCGGCATAGAAGCCGGTGCGCGCCGCTACCGTCTGCCACAGCCAGATCGACGGGAAGGCGACGATGCCGGCGACCATCCACACGACAGCCTCGAACACGCGGCCGGCCCCGCCGGTGCGCACGATGGCGACGAGGAACGTGGCGGTCACCACGTAGCCGAAACCGAACAGGCCGTAGGACAGGATCATCCGCGCCAGCGCCGGGCTTTTCGGCAGGCGCGGTTCCCGATCTGTCGTGCCATTGCCCAGCGGACCGCTATCGACCGTCAGCGCGACGATCGCGAAGGCGACGGCTGAAAGCCCCGCCGACCAGAGCCAGCCGGCCTGCCAATCCGCGTGCCAGTCGACAAGGATCGCCATCAGCAGCGACGATAGAGCGATGCCGAAACCGACACCGCCGAAATGCAGCGCCTGCAAACCGCCACGCCCGGCCGACTGGAGATGGCTGAAGACGATAGCCGTCAAAAACACCATCACGAAGGCGCTGGCGACACCGGCGGCAAAGCGGATGACGAGAAACGCGGCAAGCTCGCCGGTCAGACCCATCGCCGCCCCGAGAACGGTGCTGGCCGCCAACCCGGCCAACATCACCGCACGTTCGCGCCCATGCGCCCAGCCGCCGGCGGCGGCATAGGCGCCGACGAGATAACCGAGGTAGTTGGCGGAAGCGATCAGACCGGCATCGGCGGCGGAAAGGTGCAGTCCTTCCATCATGCCGGGCAGGATCGGCGTGTAGATGAAGCGACCGATGCCCATGGCGGCCGCCATGCCGACCATGCCGGCAAGGGCGAAGCGAAAGGAGCTGGCGGCTGCGATCTTCATTGCAGTGCACAATAATCGCCCGGCCGACCTAGGCAAGCGGCATACCATTGGGCCAAAGGATGGAAACCGCCGAGGCGCCGGACTATGTTGGCTTTATCGTTCCCTTGATTACGGACAGGCATAGATGACCACCCATGCGCGCGACTTTTCCGCCTCGATCGACCCGGTGAAACTGGACCGGATGGCCGAAGTGGCCATCAAGGTCGGCCTGCAACTCAAGGAAGGGCAGGACCTCGTGCTGACCTCGTCGATCGCCGCGCTGCCGCTGACGCGGCGCATCATCGAGCAGGCCTACAAGGCCGGCGCCGGGCTGGTGACGCCGATCTTCTCCGACGACGAGATCACGCTGGCGCGCTTCCGCTACGGCAAGGACGGCGGCTTCGACCGCGCCGCCGGCTGGCTCTACGAGGGCATGGCCAAGGCCTATGGCGCGGGCGCGGCGCGGCTTGCCGTGCGCGGCGACGATCCCTCGCTGCTGTCGGCGCAGGACCCGGAAAAGGTGTCGCGCGCCAACAAGGCGGCCTCCATCGCCTCCAAGCCGGCGATGGAGAAGATCACCAATTTCGATACCAACTGGACCATCCTGGCCTATCCCGAACTCGCCTGGGCCAAGCAGGTGTTCCCTGACGACACCGACGACGTGGCGGTGGCCAAGCTCGCCAGCGCCATCTTTTCCGCCAGCCGCGTCAACGGCGACGATCCGGTCGGCGCCTGGAAAGAGCACAACGCCGAGCTCAAGAAGCGCAGCACATGGCTGAACGGCCATGCCTTCCATGCGCTCCGCTTCACCGGGCCGGGCACGGACGTGACCATCGGGCTGGCGGACGGCCATGAGTGGATGGGCGGCGCTTCGACGGCCAAGAACGGCATTACCTGCAATCCCAACATCCCGACCGAGGAGGTGTTCACCACGCCGCATGCGCGGCGCGTCTCGGGCCATGTGTCCAGCACCAAGCCGCTGTCCTACCAGGGCACGCTGATCGACAACATCCAGGTGCGCTTCGAGGAAGGCCGCATCGTCGAGGCCAGAGCGTCGAAGGGCGAGGACGTGCTGAAGAAGGTGCTCGACACCGACGAGGGCTCGCGGCGGCTGGGCGAAGTGGCGCTGGTGCCGCACTCCTCGCCGATCTCGGCCAGCGGCATCCTGTTCTACAACACGCTGTTCGACGAGAACGCGTCGTGCCACATCGCGCTCGGCCAGTGCTATTCGAAATGCTTCGTCGACGGCGCCAAGCTGACGCCGGAGGAAGTCGCGGCGCGCGGCGGCAACAAGAGCTTCATCCATATCGACTGGATGATCGGCTCAGGCGAGGTCGATATCGACGGCCTCGACAAGGACGGCCGCGCCGTGCCGGTGATGCGCAAGGGCGAATGGGCGGCTTGAGGCAGCGCTTCGGCGCCAGGAGGCAGCCATGGCTTTCGACATCGCGGTAAAGCGCGTCTACGAGCCGGCGGAAGCTTCCGACGGCCAGCGCGTTCTGGTCGACCGGCTGTGGCCGCGCGGCGTGTCGAAGGAGAAGGCGGAACTCACGCTGTGGCTGAAGGAGATCGCGCCGAGCAACGACCTGCGCCACTGGTACAACCACGTGCCCGAGCGCTGGGACGAGTTCCGCAAACGCTATGCGAAGGAGTTGGACGGCAATCCCGAGCCGCTCAGGGAACTCGGCGCCCTTCTGGAGCACGGCAGGGTGACGCTGCTCTTCAGCTCGCAGGAAGAACGCCTCAACAACGCCGTAGCGCTGGCGGAATACCTGAAGGGAAAGGAATAGGCCGCGCTTCCTACTACTTCCGCACCACTTCCCGTTCGTAGACGTCCGGCTTGAAGCCGACAAGCAGGCGGTCGCCGAGGTCGAGCACGGGGCGCTTGACCATGGTCGGATTGGCCAGCATCAGGGCCTTGGCTTTCCTGGCGTCGATATCCTGCCTGTCGGCGTCCGGCAGGGCGCGGAAACTGGTGCTGGCCTTGTTCAGCAGCACCTCCCAGCCGAGCCTGTCCACCCAGCCGTCCAGCGTCCGCGCATCGAGGCCGGAAGCCCGGTAATCATGAAACGCGTAGGCGACGCCATGGCTATCCAGCCAGGTGCGGGCCTTCTTCATCGTGTCGCAGTTGGGGATGCCGTAGATGGTGGCAGACATGGCAGGCTCTCCGTGGTCTTCCATGCGAGTATCCGATTCGCGCCGCCAAGGCCGCCCCAATCCGTCACGCGACAATGGCGTTCCAGCGATCTTCGATGTCGGCCTTGCTTGGCGCCGTCTCGCCGAATGCACTATGGTCGTGCTGACACCGACCTCCAGCCAAAGCGGATACGTTATATGAGCAACCATCATCTGGATTTCTTCATCGACGGCAAATGGGTCGCTCCCGCCGTGCCGGCCACGCTGGACGTCATCGATCCGTCGACGGAGGAAGCCTACACGAAGATCTCCATCGGCTCGACGGCCGACGTCGATCGCGCGGTGGCGGCGGCCAAGGCGGCCTTCCCCGCCTTCTCGCAGACAACGAAGGAGGAGCGGCTGAAGCTGCTTCGCCGCATCCTGGAAGTCTACAACGAGCGCTACGAGGACATCGCGCAGGCGGTCAGCCAGGAGAACGGCTCGCCCATCACCTGGGCGCGCGAGGCGCAGGCTGCAGCCGGCCGGGCGCATCTGGAAGCCGCCATCAAGGCGCTGGAGGATTACCAGTTCTCCGAGAAGCGCGGCACGACGATGGTGGTCAAGGAGCCGATCGGCGTGTGCGCGCTGATCACGCCGTGGAACTGGCCGCTCAACCAGATCGTCTGCAAGGTGGCGCCGGCGATCGCGGCCGGCTGCACGGTGGTGCTAAAGCCTTCCGAGATCGCGCCGATCAGCGGCATCGTCTTTTCCGAGGTGATGGAGGCGGCCGGCACGCCGAAGGGCGTCTACAACATGGTCAACGGCACCGGGCCGGACGTCGGCCAGGTCATGGCCGGGCATCCGGACGTCGACATGGTGTCCTTCACCGGATCGACGCGGGCCGGCATCATCGTCGCCGAGACGGCGGCAAAAACCGTCAAGCGCGTGGCGCAGGAACTCGGCGGCAAGTCGGCCAACATCATCCTGCCCGACGCCGACTTCGAGCGGGCGGTGAGGAAGGGCGTCAACGCCTGCTTCGGCAACAGCGGCCAGTCCTGCGACGCGCCGACGCGCATGCTGGTGCCGGCCGCCCGCCACGAGGAGGCGCTGGCGGTGGCGAAGAAGGCGGCGGACGCCCACAACGTCGGCGATCCGCGCAACGAGAACACGAAGCTCGGCCCGGTGGTCAGCCAGTTGCAGTTCGACAAGATCCAGCGGCTGATCGAGGCCGGCATCAAGGAGGGTGCTACGCTTGTGACCGGCGGTCCCGGCCGGCCGGAGCACCTGAACCGCGGCTATTACGTGCGGCCGACCGTATTCGGCCACGTCAAGCCCGGCATGACCATCGAGAAGGAAGAGATCTTCGGGCCGGTGCTGTCCATCATTTCCTATGAGGACGAGGACGAGGCGGTCGAGATCGCCAACGACACGGTCTATGGGCTGGCCGCCTACGTGCAATCGAAGGACATCGCGCATGCCCGCAAGGTTGCGGCCCGCATGCGCGCCGGGCAGGTGTCGATCAACTATCCGGAGTGGGACACGTTCGCGCCGTTCGGCGGCTACAAGCAGTCCGGCAACGGCCGCGAATACGCCGACTGGGCCATCCACGACTTCCTCGAGATCAAGGGCATCATCGGCTACGGCGAATAGGAGCGACGCCGCTTCAGCCGAGGCGCCACAGCCTGCGGGCGTTGGCGGACAGCAGCTTGCGGCGCTCCTCCTCGCTCGCGCCGGACAGCAGCGCATGGGTGGCCGCGACCCAGGCGAGCAGGCCGCCGCCCAGCGTGCAGACCGGCCAGTCGCCGCCCCACACGACGCGATCCCAGCCGAAAGCGCGGATCGTATGCTCGACATAGGGGCGCAGCGTCCCGGCCGTCCACGTCGCGGCGTCGGCATAGGCGACGACGCCGGAAATCTTGCCCACCACATTGGGCCGGCGCGCCATCTCGGCGATCTGCTCGCGCCACGGATGCTCGGCGCCGGCCTTGATGTCGGGCACGCCGCAATGGTCGAGCACGAACTGCACGTCGGGCGCCAGGTCGACCAGCGCGATGGCCTGCTTCATCTGGTGCGGCAGCACGCACAGGTCGAAGGTCAGGCCGCTGCCGGCGATGCGCTTCACGTTCTCGCGGAACAGCGCGCCTTCGGAGAGGTCGTCCGGCACCACATGCAGGACGCGGCGGAAGCCCTTGACGAAGGGATTTGCCTTCACCGCGTCCAGCCATGCTGGAAAGCCAGGCTCTTCCGGGCGGCACGAGACGATGGCGCCGGCGATCAGGCTGCCGGGACGCTTCGACAGCGCCTCGACATGGGCGGTCTCGGCGGCAATGTCGGCCGGGTCGACATCGACCTCCATGTGCAGGGCGGCTTCGATGCCGGCGCGCCGCGCCTCGGTGGCGTATTCGTCATGCGAGAAATCGCGGTCGAGCGCCGGCACGCCCTTGAGCCACGGGTAGCGCAGCGTCTTGCGGTCAATCAGGTGCAGATGGGTATCGACGATCATCGCCCTTGTCCTTCCCGCTTCAACGGTCTTCCCGCATCAACCTCGATCGGCGGCCGGCCGCTGCCGCCCGATCAGCCTGCCTCGCCATAGACCAGCCTGTCCTGCCTGGCGCGCAGCTCGGTCAGCTTCGAGCTCGGTGGAGCGGCATTGGCATAGGTGATGAGCTCGCCTTTCCGGATCGGCGCCGTCACCGAACCGCCCTGCAGCAGGCCGCAGGGAACGGCCTTCGCCGCGCGCGCTTCCGGCGCGGTCATGATCCAGGCGCGGTAGCAGTATTCGCCGATGGCATCGAGGCGGTCGCCGGGCTTCAGGTCCTTCTTGGCGACGGCGCAGACCTCGGCCACCGGCTTCGACAGCGGCACCATGTCGGCCTTGCCGTAGAGGACGACGCGGGCGCAGGTCAGCGGCACTTCCAGCGAGGTCAGGTGATAGGGTCGGTGGAAAGTAAAGTAGGGGCCATGGCCGAGCTTGAGATCCTCCATGCGCTCCGAAATGCGCGGATGGCCCATGTCAGCAATGACGAAGACGCCGGGCGCAACGCCCTTGCCGATGGAATAGTCGACGACGCCGACCTTCGACAGCACGCCGCCGTCCTTCTCGGGCACCAGCGTGGTCGCAAGCTCGCCGAGCGTGGCGGAAGGGCCGTGCATGCCGGGCTTGTCCGGCACCAGGCCGGTTGCGTTGGCGATGGCCGCCATCTCCACCATGGTCTTGGAGCCGTCGACGAACTCGACCAGCATGCGCACGTTCATGTTGCGGCGCGCCGCCTCCTCTTCGTAGGCGGGCGGCGTGGCGTCGACGTTGAGCGGATTGTTCTTGCCCTTGCCGGCGGCGACGATGGTGTGGCCCATCGCCGAGACGAACTCGATCAGTTCCATGCAAGACGACGGCTCGTCGCCGGCGCCGAGCGAATAGGTGACGCCGAGGCGCTCGGCCTCGCTCTTCAGGTATGCGCCGATGGTGACGTCGGCCTCGACGTTCATCATGACGAGATGCTTGCCGTGCTCCATGGCGTGCAGGCCGATCTCGGCGCCGACCGCAGGCACGCCTGTGGCGTCGATCACCACGTCGATCAGGTCGTTGCCGATGACGAGGTCGGCGTCGCCGGTGACGGCGATCCTGCCCGCCTCCATGGCCTCGGTCATGGCCGAGGCGGTCGCCACTTCTCGCGCATGGCCGCCTTCGCCGTAGGCGATCTCGGCCGCCTTCAGCGCCGCCGGGAGCTTGCGCTCGGCCACGGCGCCGACGACGATGCCCTGCATGTGGGCGACACGGGTGACGATGTCTGTGCCCATCTCGCCGCAGCCGACCAGGCCGATGCGGATCGGCTTGCCGGATGCCTGCCGCTCCTGCAAATCGCGGGCAAGCCCTATCGGGGCGACGTTTATGCTCATGACCGCTCTCTCACCATAGGCTTTTACAGCCATCAGTATTGAGGCCATGCCGTCCTATCAAGGACGATGTTCGATCAGCTCACCGATTGTGCCCGTCACGGGCCGGTTTGAACCTGGTGTCGTGGACGGCGCGCGCCGGCAGGCCAAACGCAAAAAGGCCGGCATCGCGCCGGCCTTTTCCATTTCATCGAGGCTTCGCGCTTACTCGGCGGCGACGATCTTGCCGTTGTCCCACTTGAACAGGCTGAAGCTCGGCGAGCTCAGGTCGCCGGTCGCGCCATAGGTCAGCTTGCCGATTGCCGTCGGGATGGCGTCGCCCGACTTGATCGCGGCGGCAACGGCGGCCGAATCGTCGCTCTTGCCGGCCTTCTCGATGCCGAACTTCAACACCTGCATGGCGGCATAGGCATTCAGCGTGAAGGCTTCCGGCGGCACGCCCTTGTCCTTCAGCACGGCGACGGCCTCGGCCGAGTCCGGGTTCTTCAGCGCGTCGGTGGCGTTGGTGAACATCGTGCCCTGCGAGGCATCGTTGCCGATCGCCCAGTATTCGGTGTTCGACAGGCCCTCGCCGCCGATGATCTGAGCGTTGACCTGCACGTCACGGAGCTGGCGGGCGAGCAGGCCGCCCTCGGGGTGGTAGCCGCCGAAATAAATCACCTCGGCATTGTCGGCCTTGAGCTTGGTCACCAGCGCGGAGAAATCCTTCTCGCCGGGGGTCAGCGCGGTATAGGCGACCTCGGTGATGCCGCCCTCGTTGATGACCTTCTTGAAGGAATCGGCGAGGCCCTTGCCGTAGGTGCCGTTGTCGTGGACGATCGCCACGCGCTTGTCCTTGAAGTGGTCCAGCACGTATTTGGCGGCGACCTCGGCCTGCTGGTCGTCGCGACCGCAGGTGCGCAGCACGTTCTCCAGCCCCCGGTTGGTCAGGTCCGGCGCCGTCGCCGTCGGCGTCACCATCAGGACGCCGTTCTCGGCGAACACGTCGGAGGCCGCCATGGCGACACCCGAGGTGACCGGACCGACGACGAAATGGACGCCTTCGCCGACCAGGTTGTTGGCGGCGGAGACGCCCTGCTTGGGATCGCCGGCATCGTCGACCAGTTTCAGCACCACCTTCTCGCCGGCGATCCCGCCGGCCTTGTTGATGGCTTCGGCGGCCGCCTCGGCGCCGTTCTTGACCTGATCGCCATAGGCGGCGACCGGACCGGTCAGCGGCGCCACGACGCCGATGGTGATGTCTGCCTGCGCCGCCGTGATCGCGGCGAACGAAACGCCCATGGCCGCAGCCAACAGCATCTTGATGTTCGTCATGTTCGATACCCCTGTCGTTTGACACCCGTTCGCGCCGCCGCGAGGCGCAGACCGGAACGATGGCCAGCGCCTCTGCTGCGAAGCAAAAGAGATTTCTTCAAATCCGGGCGGGGTGGTTCACCGCCGTCCGGATGCGAGCCAGCATGCTAGCAGGGCGGCGAGGCTGCCTATAGGACCAAACGAGGACAAGCGGCGCGACAGACAGCCGCAACGGCGGAGCTGAAGCGTGTCGCGATCTTTCAGATTCGCTCTGTCCGCTTTAGATTCCTGGTTTCGCGCATGTCTTTTTCCCGAAACCGGTTCCCACTTTCGGGAGACATGCTTTAGCGCCCGAGCTCGATCGAGCGCAGCCGGGCCGCCTCGACCGCTTCCGTCATCAGCGTTTTCAGCCGGTCGCCGCCCATCAGCACCTCCAGCGCCGCCGCCGTCGTGCCGTTCGGGCTGGTCACCTGCCGGCGCAGCACGGCCGGCTCCTCCCGGCTTTCGGCCGCCAGCGAGGCGGCGCCGAAGACGGTCTGCATGGCGAGCAGCTTCGCCGTCCCCGCCGGCAGGCCTGCCTTCTCGGCGGCCGCCGTCAGGCATTCGATGAAATGGAAGACATAGGCGGGGCCGGAGCCCGAAACCGCCGTCACCGCATCCATCAGGCTCTCGTCGTCGATGGTCGCGACCTCGCCGCTGGCGGACAGAAGGTCGGCGATGAAGCCTTGCGTGGCGGCGGGCACCAGCGGCGTCGAAAACACCACCATCATGCCCTTGCCGATGGCGGCCGGCGTGTTGGGCATGCAGCGCGCGATCGGCACGCGATCGCCGAGGATTTCGCGGAACGTGGCGACCGGCGTGCCCGCTGCAACGCTGAGGAAGGTCGTGCGGCCGTCGGCGAAGCGCGTATAGGCGGAAACGGCGTCGCGGATGACCTGCGGCTTGACGGCGACGACCACCAGTTCCGGCGCTGCATCGGCGGCGATGTCGGCGGCACCGGCGCCAACGAGACAGCCCAACGCGGCGGCACGGGCACGCAAATCCTCGTTCGGTTCGACGACGAAAACGTCCGCCGCCGCCAGCTTGCCGGAGCCGATCCAGCCCGAAAGCATGGCGTAGCCCATATTGCCGCAACCGGCGAGAACGAGTCTGATGGCCATGGAAAATCCTCCTGCCGGTTCCTTAGAGCATCGCACCGAAAAGTGGAGACCGGGTTTCGGCAAAAGCGGTGCAAAAACAAGCTACAGCAAACCGTGCCGGTGAGAAGCCCGCCGGTCGGATTTGCATGCAAATCCCTCTTTGGTTGCATAATTTCATGATGCAATTTTTGATTGTGTCACTGCCAAAATTAACCTTTTGTTTTCCATGTCTGTTTAGCGTGCCGTAACCAATCGCCCCTGCGGCGAGGCGTCGAAGGCAAGTTCCAAAGCATGCGCAACAGCCAAAACCGTCACGACTGGGGGCACGAGCCCTCCCTGCCGGCATTCGGCGCCGCGCCGCACGCCAACGACGATGCGCCCGGATCGCTGCTGGGCGTCGCCGGCAGCGCGTTCCCGCCCCGCTTCGACGATGCGGCCATCCGCCATCGGCTGGCTCGCCTTGCGCGCGAGACGCGGGAGGCGAACGAGGCTTTCTTTTCCGCCGCCGCCGAAGACCAGCATCCGGACGATGAGGCGTGGGCGGAGGACTTTCAGAACGAGTTCCTTCCCGCCAACGACGATCCGCCGACAGGTACGGAAAGCAGGACAATGCCTGCCGCGAGCGGCATGGCCCGCTCCAAACGGCTGATCGCCGCCTGCGGCGTTCTGGGCGCGATGGCCGGCGGGCTCACTGCGCAGTCGCTGCCGGCGCGCTACGAGGCCACCGCCGAGCTGCACCTTGTTGCCGGCGCCGACGCTTCAACATTCGCCGGCCTGGAAGACCAGCGCCGTGTCGTCACGTCCGGCATCGTCCTCAACAAGGTCGTCGACAAGCTCGGCCTTGCCGACGATCCGGCCTTCAACGGCACCGAGACGGACAGCGGTTTCGTCTCGGTGGTGCGCTCGCTGCTTTCACGCAGCGACGGCGCGGCGACTTCCGACGCGGGCCACCGCCATGCCATGGCGGCCAGCCGCCTCGCCGAGAGCCTTTCCGTCAGCCAGGGCCGCGAGGCGTCGACGATCGCCGTCACCGCCACCACCGGCAACGGCGAAACTTCGGCCCTGATCGCGAACACCGTGGCGGAAGCGTTCCTTGCCACGGCGGCGACCATGCACAGCGACCCACAGGCCAGCGGTGTGGCGGGCACGGCCGACGAGGCCGCGAAGAAGCTGGAGGTCTTCCTTGCCCAGCATGGCCTCGGCAGTGGCGATGCGAACGCCGCCGCCGATGCGCTGCTGAAGCTCGACGACCAGCTTTCGGCGGCGCGCGCTCGCACCGCAGAGATGAACGGCAAGATCGCCGCCATGAAGGCGGTCGGCGTCGATGCCGCAGTGGGCGGCGGCCTGCCGCAGGAATTCGAGTCCAACGCGATGGCGGCCTTGCGCACGCAGTACCTGGCCATCAAGCGCGAAAGCGACCGCGCCGGGGCGCAACTCGGCCCGCGCAACCCCGAACGCATCGCGCTCGACACCCAGCTTGCCGGCGCACGCGACCGCATCGCGGCGGAGCTGCGCCGCATCACGGCTTCCCTGCAGGCAACGCTGAAGGAGGCCGTGCAGGCCGAACAGGGGCTCGCCGCGCGCCGCGCCCAGAGCGGGCTCGACGCCAGCGGCATCGCGACGTTGCGGGCGCTGCGCGACGCCGCCCGGCAGGCGGCCGCCGAAGCCAGGCCCAACCGCAGCGACGACCTTCGCGACGCGACAAGCGACGCCGTCATCACCAAAGCCTATGCCCCGCTGGAGCCGAGCGGGCCGTCACGACTGCCGATCACGCTGGCCGGTCTGCTTGCCGGCCTCGCGGCCGGCGCGGGCATCGGCGCTGTCCGCGGCCGGCGCGGGACGCGCCCCGACGGGAACGACGAAAACACCGGCTCCATGACGCAAGCGGCATCCGGCGAGGACTTCACCACGCCCGCACCGGCTGTCGAAAGCCTGATTTCAGCCGTGCGCCGGGCGCTGCCCGCGCAGGAACCCATCGACGCCGGCGGCGCCGAGCCCATGCCAACCGAGACCGCCGAAACCCCGTATCCCCTGGAGGACACCATGTATCCCGTCTATACGGATCAGATGCACGCCTTTGCGCCCCGGCAGCCCGGCGACGCTCCGCCGCAGCCGTTCCAGCAGCCCCCCGTCTACGCGGCGCCCTATCCTTACGGGACGCAGCCGGCGATGCCGCAGATGGTCCAGCCCTATGTCTACACGCCCTACGCGCCGGCCTATCTGTGGCAACCGCAGCCGCCGATGCCGATGCAGGCGGGCTTCTATCCCTATCCCCAGCCCGCCCAGCCGACGAGCGGCTATCCGCAGCCGGCGCGAACGGAGGCCGTGCCGGCAACTACCGCTGCCGCGGACCAGGCCTCGCTGGAGGAAATCCGCGCCAGCCTGCGCGAATTCCGCGAGGCGGTGCGGGAACTCGCCGAGAGCCGCACCCGCCGCCGCTACTTCTGACAGCCCGCCCGCAAACTCCGGGCCTCGACGG
>Ga0182738_1000821_pt1 | contig 41390 bp, 36 predicted proteins | sample eDN5th30CBELigMG_FD_128876 | JGI IMG/M metagenome (GOLD analysis project Ga0182738, IMG submission 128876) | Enriched Miracle-Growth compost microbial communities from Emeryville, California, USA - eDNA 5th pass 30_C BE-Lig MG (version 2)... ...
TCGGTGCTCGAACACCATGCGCACCGCACGCTCGCGTACCTCCGGCGAAAACTTCACTGACTTCCTCATGATGGCTCCATCTTCTCAAACGAGGGAGCCTCCGCGAAAACCGGGGCGGTTCACACTTCATGGCTTGGCTGAAACAAGGCATCACGTCGCGCAGGCTGATCATCAACGATGCCAAAGCCTTGGTACACACCGTCTGCGACACAGCCTACCTAGTCAGCCCTGGCGTATTTCAGCGTTATGCGCAAGAGCACCCAGAGGTCGGCTTGCTGGCCAAGCAAGAGAAGCAGCAGGATTGGCATTGGATGCAGAAACGCTTCGAGAAGCTGGGGCAGCACCGCAAGCAGACCAGTGGCTTGAACATCTGGGCCTGTGAGGTCACTGGTCCCCGCAAGTCCCGTCTCCTGCATGGTTATCTGCTGGAAGACCCTGCTCAGCTATTTCAGGAAGTGCCTCCGAACAATCCCTATCTATCCATACTATGTTGATAGCCATGGGCAAGTCACGCCATGAAATCCGCGCCATCAGATGGCATGATCACGCGGCGAATTTGGCAGTGCGAATCAACACTGGGTGGCACAGGTATTCGATATGGCAGCTCGAATCACTCGGAAACCACTTTTTCGGTCATACTCAACGAACGCTGAAAGTCGATTAACCCTTTAGGGGGCTCGAATAAATCCGATTATCGACTCAACTATTCGCACACAATGTCGTCATCGGCCAGGTCCCATGGGCTAGGCCCGATGGCAAACTTTCCGAAGTCTTGACATGGTTCCGCCAGCAGTTCAAGACGGATCGTGTCAAGCTGAGCGCGCACCGCCAGCTCCTGGCAAGGCTCTGTCCGCCAGGGGACGAGGCCGTGTAAAAACAAGCTTGATCGCCTAGACTGAGTTAGCCGCACTCAGTGAGGGTTGTTCATGAAGCGATTCATCGAAGGCCAGGACCGCACGCAAGTCACCTTGCTCCCCGAGTGTCTCGATGATTGCGTTGAGGAAGACAACCCCGTTCAGGTCATCGACGTGTTTGTCGATGAACTAGGGAGCCTCTGATCAGCCTCTGATTTCCCACAAGACGTGCGGAACATCGCGCCGTTCGTGTTTGAAAACGAAGTTGAGTGGCGCTGGGCGGTCTGAGGGCGCCCGATAGCGCCGATCCGGACGCACCTATCCCCGCAGGGCATCCAGTAGTGGTCGCCTGACGGTGAAGAGGTTGGCCAGGGCGGCGGTCACGAACAGGCGGTTGCCGTTCTTGGCCAGCCCCCGGTAGCGCACCTTGGAAAAGCCGAAGATGCGTTTGATGACCCCGATGACGTGTTCGACCCGGGGCCTCACCTTGGAGCGGCGTCGATTGATCTCGCGTTGCATCGGGCTCAGGTACTTGTACGCACGGCCGCGGTGCTGCGTGAAGTCCTGTGCCCAGGGGGCATGCTGCTCGATCACTTTGCTCTGGCCCGCGTAGGCCGCATCGCCCCACACGGCCGTCTCCTTGCCGTGCAGAAGCTCAGGCAGTACTTTGCTGTCGTGCACGTTGCCCGAGGTGGCCACCACCCGGTGAATGAGCTTGTTGCGTGCATCTACCGCCACGTAGGCCTTCATGCCGAAATACCACTGGTTTCCCTTCTTGGACTGCTTCATCTCCGGGTCGCGCGCACCCGAGGCATTGCGGGTGGAACTGGGCGCGGCGATGAGCGTGGCGTCCACGATCGTGCCCGTGCTCAGTCTGAAGCCCTGCGCTTGCAGATGAGCGCCCACCTGCTCGAAGATCTGGCGCCCAAGATCGTGGCGCTCCAGCAAGTGACGAAACTTGCAGACCGTCGTCTCGTCGGGCACACGCTCGTGGCCCAAATCGATGCCCACGAACTCGCGCATGGAGTTCGACTCGTAGAGCGACTCCTCCACGCCCGGATCGCTCAGGTTGAACCAGTGCTGCAGGAAGTGGATGCGCAGCATGCGCTCCAGGCCCACCGGGTGGCGACCGCGGCCGGCTTTGGGGTAGTGCGGCTCGATCAGCGCGCACAACTGCGCCCAGGGCACCACGCGATCCATCTCGGCCAGAAAGGCCGCACGTTTGGTCGTCTTGCCGTACTGATCGAATCCGCCGCGAGCCAAGCTGACCTGCTTCATCCGCCCTCTCCTGTTGCCTGTGAGGACAACGCATCAACTCAGAGCCCGGTGGACTTGATCAGAGATTCCCTAGATCTGCTTGAGTTGGGCTTTGCAGGGGTCGACGCGATGGACACTGGTCGTCCTTCGTACCATCCAGCAGTTCTTCTCAAGATCTACATCTACGGCTACCTGAACCGCATCCAATCGACTCGCCGGCTTGAGCGCGAAGCCCAGCGCAATGTCGAGCTGATGTGGCTAACTGGTCGCCTTGCACCGGACTTCAAGACTATCGCCAACTTCAGGCGCGATAACGGCGTGGCGATCCGCAATGTGTGCCGCCAGTTCATTGGTCTGTGCCGCAAGCTCAATCTGTTTACCCAGGGTGTCGTGGCCATCGACGGCAGCAAGTTCAAGGCTGTCACAGTGACGAACGCAACATCACGTCAGCCAAGCTGCGTGCTCGCCAGGGTCAGCTCGATGCGCGGATCGATGCCTACCTACGTTCACTAGACGCCGCGGACCGGGCCGACCCCGAAGAAGTTGCCGCCAAGATCCCGCGGCTGAAGTCTAAGTTGGCACAACTCAAGCCTCAGATGCACGACCTGAAGCAGCTTGAGGCCCGTCTGCAGGCCTCGCCGGAGGCCCAGGTCTCGCTGACCGACCCTGACTCACGCGCCATGGCGATGACAGGCCACAACACGGGCGTTGTTGGCTACAACGTGCAGACAGCGGTGGACACCGCTCATCACCTGATCGTTGCCCACGAAGTGACCAACATCGGCCACGATCGGCATGCGCTTGCGCACATGGCCGAGCAAGCCCGGGCGGCCACGGGCGTGGACTACCTAACGGTCGTCGCAGACCGTGGCTACTTCAGCGGAGACGAAATACTCAAGTGCCAGCAAGCCGGGATCACGCCGTTCGTTCCCAAGACCATGACTTCCAACAGCTTGGCCGCGGGGCGCTTTGATAAGCAGGACTTCATCTATATCGCCAAGGACGACGAGTACCGCTGTCCAGCGGGACAACGCCTGGTGCATCACGTCACGGCCTTCGAAGAGGGCCGCAAGATCCTGTTTTACTGGTGCTCTGTGTGTTCAAGTTGTCCGCTCAAGCCGCAATGCACGACAGGCAAGGAGCGACGCGTCAGGCGCTGGGAACATGAGGCTGTGATGGAAGCCATGCAGGACCGGATAGAGCGTGATCCTGAGAAGATGCGCGTGCGGCGGCAAACTGTCGAGCATCCATTCGACACCATCAAGCACTGGACGGGTGCGACACACTTCATGACAAGAGGCTTCGAACGCGTACGCACGGAGATGAGCCTGCACGTGCTGGCGTACAACCTCAGGCGCCTGATGAAGTTGCTGGGACAACGGCAACTGATCGAGGCAATAGGGTCCTGAGCTCAGCGAAGGTCTGTCCCCCGCCTTGCGCCAACCACGGCCTTGCAGCGGCCCAACGAACGATCCAAAAGCGTCTAGAAGGCGGCCCCGCCGAGCAGGAACGCAAAGTGCGTCAACACTCGGCACCGGTCGTGCCAGATCCATGCTTCAGGCCGTTTTTGCACGGCCTCGGACCACTGCGGACTGCGGCAAACGCTGATCTCGCAGAAGCAATCTTCCTCCATTCACACTTGGAGTTCGCGCTTCTGCATGACGTCGACGCTCCAGGCGCCCGGCCCAACAAAAACCAGATAGAGAAAGTTGAAGCAGAACAGGATGGCAGCATCGCCGCCGTTGGTGATCGGAAAGAAACCGCCGCTCGGTACATGCATCATCCAATAGGCAACGGCCATTTCGCCGGAAAGGATAAATGCCACGGGCCGGGTGAAGAAGCCAATGAGAAGGGCAAACCCGCCTACCACTTCCAGAACCCCACCGATCAGCATGATGAGAGGCAGGCCACCCGATCCGCCGGACCCATCAGTGCCGGGCGTCGCGTGCATGACGGGAAAGCCAAAGAGCTTCATGGTGCCATGTTCGAAGAACAGCAGCGCGGTGACGATTCTCAGCACGGCCAAAGCGAATGGCGCATATCTGGTTAGCCTGTTCATGGCGCGATTTTCCCCTTTCAATAGAGATTCAATTTTCTTGCTATGCGAAGCGATTACTGGGACAGGCCCTAGACCCTGTCATTCACCGGACGCCTCTCGGTGCGCCTGAGCGACGACGGGCGCTCCGGCTAGCTATTGGGAGCGAACGCCGCACGGTGCGCAGTGAGGAAGTCACGCAACGACTGAGACGGTGTGCCCGTCAGGCGCCTGACCGCATCGCTGGCGACATCGGCCTTTCCGGCTCGGGTGTTCGCCTCGAAAGCGACCAGCAGAGGAACATAACCCTCCTGAATCCCTGCCCCCGCCAAACCCTGCGCCAGTTGCTCATCGGAGACCTGTACGACCTCGATCGGCTTGCCGGCGACCTCGCTGGCGATGGCCGCGATCTGTGCCGTCGTCAGGGCTTGGGGACCTGTTATGTCGTGGCGCGCGCTGGCCGTTTCTCCGGAAGCAAGGACCGCCGCAGCGGCACGCGCAGCGTCCTCGCGCGCAACATTGGCCACGCGTCCCTCGCCAGCCGAAGTGAACCATTTGCCCGAAGAGAGCACCTGCGGCAACGAACGGAGAAGATTTTCTGCGTACCAGCTGTTACGCAGAATGGTGAAGGCGATTCCGCTCTGCTCGATGGCCTGCTCCGTCTCGTAGTGGTCTGGCGCGAAGGGAATCAGCGAGCCGGGTTCGGGGTTGGGCATGGACGTATAGACAATATGCTTGATACCAGCCTTGATGGCCGCCTCGACCGCCGCTTTGTGCTGTCGCAGGCGCAGCCCTGGCACACCGAGCGCGTCGGTGGAAACGATCAGCAGCCGCTCTGCGCCTGCGAAGGCGGCGTCAAGCGTGGCGATGTCGTCGAAATCGGCCTTGGGCGTTTCTGCGCCTCTGGCGCGCAGCGCGTCGAGTTTCGAGGGATCGCGGCTTGCAGCGACCAGATTGCTGGCACCGGCGTCAAGCAGCAGCTCGGCGACGCGGCTGCCAAGATGGCCGCGCGCGCCGGTGATAAGAAGGCGGGATTGGAGTGCGTTCGACATCGGTATCCTATTCTCTAATCTTTGTATGATTCTTGGTCTATGTTAGAGACCATCCGCGCCGTGCGTAAGGAGGCATCTTCTCCTCACCTGGTTACCATGAAGGAACCATTGACCATGAAAAGCGGCGCAGATCTCCTTTCCGGACTCAAGCAATGGCAGATTCTCCAGCTCGACCCTGCGGCATGTCCCATGCGCGACCTGCTCGACTGCATCGGCGACAAATGGAGCACCTTGATGATGATCGCGCTGGCCGAAGGGCCCCTTCGATTCAGCGCCCTGCAGCGGTCGGTTCCGGACATCTCGAAGCGCATGCTGACGCAGACGTTACGCAATCTGGAACGTGACGGCCTGATCCTTCGTCAGGTGTTCCCGACCAAACCGCCGAGCGTCGAATACCGCCTCACGCCGCTCGGGCGCTCCCTGCTCGACCCAATTGCTCTACTCATCGATTGGGCAGAACGAAGTCATTCGGAAATCCGCTCGGCTCGCACCCGATTCGATGCCAATTCACTGGAACCAGCGCCGGTGGCCCCGACAACCGCTGCGTAGTGTGCCGGGTGCTTTTACCGCGCTCAGCAATTGCGGCAACTGCCAACTCCCGGACATAGACATATAGACCCGATCCGCACAAGCGTGATGCACTGCTCCCACCGCGGAGCAGAAATGGATATGGTCGGCCATCGACCCTTCTCGCAGCGCATTTAGGTTCAACGGTGCCAGCACCACAGTTGCACTCAAGCTGGTTGCAATGGATATCAAAACGAAATCTGACCAACCTACACCCAAGTGATGTCCCCACTGCGGAGCGGACAGATGATGTGCTCGCCAGTCGTCTACCACATACTGACGATGACGCTAGGTAAAAGGCATCTGTGCCCGCGAAGGACGTTCGGGTGGCACTCGAATAGGAATGCATTTGTTCGTCAGCAGCATCTGTAACCTCGCAGGTCAATCTCACGTTGGTCAAATCGCCGTACTGCGCTGAGTCTGTCCAACTTCGACAGCGGCGCGAACTGGGCCAGCCTCGCCTACTCCGAGGCGCAGCGCAATCTGCACCGGCCGGCTTACGAACTGGCCGTGCAGACCACTTTAAAGGAAGTCGCGGTTGCGCTGGCCCCGCACAATGCGAAAACAGTTCGCCGCGCAGGTTGCGCTCCTGCCGACGGCGGCCGACAGCTATCAGTTGGCCAACGCCGCTGCACCAAGGACGTGGATACCTTCCTCAACGCCCTCGATTCCCAGCGTGCGCTCTACAGCGCCAAAACAGTCCCTGGTCTCGGCCAGGCTGACCGCGCTGGACAACCCTAGCAGGCTGATGAAATACCTCGCTCGAAGGTCCCCCGTAAGTGGGCCTGGGGCGTTGTCTTTGCAAACCCACGAAACCCCCTGCGATGCGCGGCCCTGACACATTCACCGAAGGCTTGTTCACCATGAGACGGCTGGACGACTTCGTTCCCGCCGACCATCCACTGCGACGTATCCGGGTGATGGTCAACGAGGCACTGGCCAAGATGGACGAGTTGTTCGCTCGGATGTATGAGGCCGACATCAAGGGCGGCCGCCCGAGCATCGCGCCGGAGAAGCTGCTGCGCGCGATGTTGCTGCAGATTCTGTACAGCGTCCGCTCGGAGCGCCAGCTCATGGAGCAGACGCAATACAACATGCTGTTTCGCTGGTTCATCGGCTTGGCGATGGACGACGCGGTGTGGGTGCCGACGGTGTTCAGCAAGAATCGCCAGCGCCTGATCGAGCACGACGCGGTGGTCGCCTTCTTCAACGAGGTGCTGGAGACGGCCGAGAACAAGGATTGGTTGTCGGGTGAGCATTTCAGCGTCGACGGCACGTTGATCCAGGCCTGGGCCGGACACAAGAGCTTCGTTCGCAAGGACGGGGACGACGGCGATGCCGGCAGTGGCGAGGACTTCAAGGGACACAAGCGCAGCAACGACACGCACGAGTCGAAGACCGATCCCGATTCGAAGCTGTACCGCAAGGGCAAGACTGGCAGCGAGCTGCGCTACATGGGGCACACGCTCACCGACAACCGGCACGGCCTGGTCGTCAACGCGATGGTCACGCAGGCCGACGGCTTCGCCGAACGTGAAGCTGCCAAGTCGATGATCTGGGATGCCCGTCAAGCCACCGCGAGTGCGGACACCGAGGTCACGATCGGCGCTGACAAGGGCTATGACGCGGCCGAGTTCATCGAGGAGTTGCATCGCATGAAGGTCACGCCGCATGTGGCGCAGAACAAGTCGGGGCGTCGCTCGGCGGTGGCCGACGAGATCGCACGGAGCGAGGGCTATGCGATCTCGCAGCGCAAGCGAAAGCTCATCGAGCAAGGCTTCGGCTGGGCCAAGTTCGTCGGCCCCATCCGGCAGGTGATGGTGCGCGGCCTCAAGAAGGTCGACCAGTTGTTCGTGCTGACGATGGCCGCCTACAACCTCGTGCGCATGCGGACCTTGGCAGAAATCCGTCCGTTGGCCCCGTAGACGGCCAGCAAGAGCCGAAAACGCGCCCTTGAAGCGGGAAAACAGCGACGGAAGCGAACCCGGAACGTCGAAACCACACAACCGCCGTCTTCAGTGCAAGGATGACTTCGGCGCCCTTGGTACTTCAGCAGCCTGCTAGGTGACGCTTCACCTCGCGTAGCGGGTACAACGGTGCAGCGACGGTTCAGATTGATCGGAACAATTGCGGGCCGTGTCGACGGTTGTCGGAGTTCAATAGCAATGCAAGCTCCTGCGCAGGCCCGCACAGATATACACACTTGTGGCATCATATTTTCGAGAGGATGACGGCAGACACGTAAGGATCGGGCGCGTTGTTCCACAGCGCACCGACGTGCCCGGATTCCAACTTCCGTCGTCTTAAGCACCTTCTGCGGAGATCTTCTTGTCCCGAATCAAGGGCAGCCAGTGATCCCTCTCCTTCTCGACATAGATCCGCATTTCCTCCGGACCGGAAGGTGTCACCTCCAGGCCGGCTTCGAGCAGCTTGGCTCGGATGTCCGGCATCTTCAGTGTCCGTTGCAACGCCTGGCTCATCCGCTCCCTGACGGCTGCCGGCGTGCCGGCGGGAACCACCAGGCCCTGCCAAGCGTACGCCTCGGTGTTGACGTAGCCGAGATCGACAAGCGACTGCAGGCCCGGAAGTTCAGCCACGCCCCCCTTGGAAAAAGCTCCGAGAGGCCGCAGCTTACCGGTTCTGAAGAGGGGGCCGGCCGTGGTGTAGTCCGTCAGGATGAGCGCGATCTGCCCACCCATCGCATCTTGCAATCCGGGGGCGCCTCCCTTGTAGTGCACCGGGATGGCATCGATGTGTGCGCTGTCCTTGAGCATCTCCATGGCCAGGTTGTGCGGGGTCCCGACGCCGGGAGTCGCGTAGCTTGCATTGCCCGCCCCCTTGCGCAGACCTTCGATCAGGTCCTTCGCGTCGCGGTAAGGAGAACCTGGATAGGCCGCAATGATCATGGGAAAGCGCGCAATCAGGCCGACTGGAGCGAAATCCTTGACGGGGTCGTACGGAAGCTTCTTGAAGAGTCCGACGTTGTTGACCGCGATGCCATTCTCCACGGTGAAGATCGTGTATCCGTCCGCTGGCGCCTTGGACACGAGTTCTGCGGCAATGATGCCCGACGCCCCGGCCTTGTTGTCGATCACCACCGGTTGCCCCAGCTCACGCGACAAGCCCACGGCCACGGTGCGCGCGATGAAGTCATTCGCGCCGCCCGCGGGGAATCCCAGCACCCAGCGAATCGGCTTGTTGGGAAAGGTCTGCGCAGCAGCCGTAACGCCAAGTCCGGCAAGCAGCAACGCCGCTGCGGCGCCTTGCAAAAGGGTTCTCTTGTCCATTTCATGTCTCCTGATAGTCGGTCCGAAGCCCTGCGCCACAATACGCAAGCTCGCGCCCATCCAATTCTGGAGATGAGGCTGCGGCGCGGCAAAGACCATGTGTGCATGCAGTCAGACCAAAACGACAAATGGAACTCCGGCATCTACGCTATTTCGTGGCCGTCGCGGAGGAACTGAGCTTCACGAGAGCCGCGCAGCGGCTTCACCTGTCGCAGTCGCCGCTGAGCAGGCGCATCCAGGACCTGGAGGAGGACATCGGCACAGCCCTGTTCGACCGCAGCGGCCATCGCTTGGAGTTGACGGGCGCCGGTCGCATGTTGTTCAAGCAGGCACTTTCCATCCTCGATCAGGTTCGCTCGGCCACCGACGACGCGCGTGCCATCGGCGCCGGCCAGTTGGGGACCTTGCGCGTGGGCTACATGACGGCCGCCCTGTACCACGCCGACGCGCTGGCTCTGTTCACCCGTCTCCATCAGCAGCATCCGGACGTACGCTTCCGCTTCACGGTGATGACGCACGGCCAGCAGCTCGAGGCCCTGCTGGACGGCCGCATCGATGTAGCCATTGCCTATGAGGACTGTGTCCAGGACACAGCCCTGCGGCGCCAGCTCCTGGCCCGAGACGCTCTCCAATTCATGTTCTGCATGGATCACCCGCTGCTCAATGCACCCCGGCTGCGACTGGCCCATCTTGCGGATGAGCCTTTCATCATGCCGATTCGGGCCGATGTGCCCCTGCTTTCCGAACAGTTGTATGGCGCGTGGGCGCAACGGGGCCTGGCGCCGCGCGTCGTCATGGAAACCGACAGCTTTGCCACAACCGCCATGCTCGTCGCTGCGGGCGCAGGTGTGGCGTTCGGCGCGCCGCAGTGCCTGCGCTTCACGAACCAAGTGGCGCTGCGCCCTGCCGAAGATTTCGACTTCCAGTGGGGGGCGGAGTTGGTGTGGATGGCCGAGCGCGCGTCACCCCTGATCGAGCGCTTGCTCTCGGCGCTCGACGCTTTCCGCAACTCGAAGACCGCGACGTCGCGAGCGGTGTAGAGGGCGCCTGCTCATGCCGGTTTGATCTGAAAACTCGCTCAAATGGTGTTGGCCTCCCTCCTGCGTTGCATGCACCATGCACAGCTCTCATGACAAACGCAGGAGGATCAGTAATGAGATCACGCACCGTCCGCATCGGAGCGGGTTGTTCCGTCGACACAACGCTCGCCTGGCCGCAGATGGCACGGCACGGTCAGTTGGACTACTTCATCGTCGACTACCTGTACGAAGCAGGCGTGGCGGCCTATGCGGCCGAACGCTCCAGCGATCCTCGCACGGGCTTTCCCGCCGAGTTCACCGGGGCTGAACTCGCGCCCTGGATGGCGCAGCTTCTCAAGCAGAAGATCCGCATCATCACCAATGCCGGTGCACTCAATCCGCTGGTGTGTGCCCAAGCCCTGCGAGTGTGCATGAACGAACACGGACTGACGCCACGCATCGCCGTCGTCCATGGCGACGATGTGCGACATGTCGTCACGCCCGAGGACAGCGATATGTACACCGGTGAACCGCTGCCCCAGCGTCTGGCCAGCGCCAACGCCTACTTGGGCGCCCGGCCGATTGCGCAGGCCTTGGCCCAAGGCGCCGACATCGTCGTCACCGGCCGCGTGGTGGACTCCGCCCTCATCGTCGGTCCGCTGATGCACGAATTCGGTTGGGCCTGGGACGATTACCAGAACCTGGGAAACGCAACGCTGGTCGGCCATCTCCTCGAATGCGGGCCACAGCCTTCCGGCGGCATTAGCACCGATTGGCGCGAAGTCGACTTCTCCGACATGAGTTTTCCTATCGCCGAGTGCTTCGACGATGGCACCGCCGTTATCACCAAGGTGCCAGGCACGGGTGGTCGAGTGTCCGTTGGCACCTGCGCCGAGCAGATCCTCTACGAGATCGGCGACCCGCAGCGTTACTTCATGCCCGATGTCACCTGCGATTTCTCGGAAGTGAAGCTCGAGCAGATCGGTCCCGACAGGGTGCGCGTCTCCGGTGCCCGCGGCTATGCCCCCACGACGACCTACAAGACTTGCTGCATGGAGCAGCAAGGCTGGCGTGGCGTGGCCAGCGGCGTGCTGGCAGGACCGCACGCACTGGAAAAAGGGCGAAAGACAGCCGAAGCCATCGTGTTGCGCGCACAGCGTCTGGCCACAGAGGCTGGCCTGGGCGAATTCATCGGCCACAGCATCGAGCTGATCGGCTCCGGCCAGAGCCAGGGCGCGCGCGGGCAGGCCTGCGATCTGCGGGAGATCGTCTACCGGGTCGTGATGGACCACCGCGATCAGCGTGCGGTCGAGCCCCTGCCGCGCGTTGCGCGCGCAGCGGGGGTTTCAATGGCCCCGGGAACCGGGGGCCTTCTCGGCGCATCCGTTACGCCGCTGATGCGGATGTATTCCGTACTCCTGGAAAAGTCGAAGGTGAGGCCGATGCTGACCCTCGACGACGACACTCGGACCGTGGAAGTTGCAGTCTCGGGTGGCTTCGATTCCGTATCACTTCCGTCGAGCACCCCGCTGGTTGCGCCGGTGCCCGCGCAGGACCCGGTGCGCACCGTCCCGCTGGAACGGCTGGCCTGGACGCGCAGCGGTGACAAGGGAAATCTGTCGAACATCGGGGTCATCGCCCGCAAAGCCGAATACCTGCCATATCTGAAGGCAGCGCTGACGCCGCGCGCCGTGGGGCAGTGGTTCAACCATCTCTACGACGGGGATGCATCGAGAGCCCGCGTGGATGTGTACGAGCTTGCGGGGCTGAATGCGCTGAACTTCCTGCTCCATGACGCGCTGGCCGGCGGGGCGGTAGCCTCGCGCCGCTTCGATACCATGGGCAAGGGCCTTGGCCAGCAGATCATCGACTTCCCCGTCCCCGTGCCCATAGGGCTGCTGGACTGAAGGCTATCGGGATCAGCTTGCATGGCAGCGCGGGTTGGGTCGCATAGGGCGAGCCGTCTGCCGTGCGAAGGGCACCCCTGCGGTGCCCCTTTGCGCATTCGCTTCTGACTTGGGGATCTATGCTCGACCGACGCTCTTGCCCGCCCTGGCGCAACGAGCGCCGAGCGCTCAAGCCCTGCCGCCGCTGGTCCGCGAACCTGGCACTCCTCGCCTGGATGGGCGGCGTGAATGGCTGCATCATCGGCCGGAGGCAAAAAGCGCGCTGCTCGGCGAGAGGACTCCGTTCAGACCGATTGTCAGTCGCCCTTGAAGCCCGTCGACGCAACGATCTGCCTCCAGCGCGTCGCCTCAGCAGCGACCATTTGCTGCGCTTCGGCCTGTGTCGATCCCACAATGCCGAAGCCCGCTGTTTCGAGTTGCTGGCGCAGGTCGGCCAACTGAAGCACTTCCGTGACGCTCCTGCTCAGCGTTGCAATCACATCGCCGGACGTGCCGGCTGGTACGAACAGAGTCAGCCATGCCGAAATGTTCAACTTGGGGAAGCCGGCTTCGGGGAAAGTGGGAATCTGAGGCAGCTGCGGGTAGCGCTTGGGACCCGTGATGGCCAATGCGCGCAGCTTTTCGGCCTTGATGTGAGGTGCGGCCAATGCCGTGGAAAGGAATGCGGCATGGATGTCTCCGGCGACGACGGCCGAGACGATGTCCCCGCCATTGCGGAAATGGATGGGTTCGATGCTGAAGTTGCCCTGGGTGGCCAGCACTTCCGCGCCGAAATGGCTGGGACTTCCCGCACCCGAGGTTCCGAAATCCACTTTGCGCGCATTGCTGCGCGCGGTCCGCGCGAACTCTTCGACGGTGCGCGCGGGAGACTTGTTCGGTACCACCAGGATGAATTCCGTGCGCACGACCTCGCTGACTGGCACGAGATCCTTGATCGGGTCGTAGGGTAGTTTCGAGAATGCGGCCGGTGCAATGCTGATGGCGCCAACATCGGCCAGCACGACACTGTAGCCATCGGGCGGAGCCTTCGCGACAACCTGCACCGCGATCTGTCCGCCCGCGCCGACGCGGTTGTCGACGACGACGGGCTGTCGAAGACTTTCCGAGAGCTTCTGGCCGATGAAGCGCGCAGCCGCATCCGGCGCCGAACCCGGTGCAAATCCAGCGATCATCTTGATCGGTCGATTCGGATAGCTTTGCGCCCATGCGCTGCGAAGCGGAAGCGCGGCAGCTGTAAGACCCACGGCGGCCATGAGGCGCCGGCGTGCAGCCGATTTGAGGGGTGCGTTCATCGGGTGTCTCCTTGTGCTAAAGAATGATCAATTTGGATGGTGCGGCCCGAAAGCCGATAGCGGTGCTAGGTGCCCCGGATGAGGTCCACCAGTGGGGGCACCACGGCGTCAAAGTCGGCGACCACCGCCAGGTCGCAGAAGCCCATGATGGGTGCCCCCACGTCGGTGTTGATGGCGATGATGACTTCCGATTGCTCCATGCCCAGGCGGTGCTGGATCTGACCGGAGATGCCGCAGGCGATGTAAAGGCGCGGCTTGACGAGGGTGCCGGTCTGCCCTACCTGCATCGAGCGGCTGGCCCAGCCCATCTCCACCAGCGGCAGGGAAACGCCGGTAACGCCGTTCAGGCAAGCAGCCAGGGCCTTCACATGCGCCAGGTTCTCGGGTTTTCCGATTCCGCGACCCGCCGAAACCACGACCTGGGCCTGCGCCAGACTTGCGGCATCTGCAGCATCGTGCCCGACCGTCACCTCGGCATCGCGCACCTTGACCCGGCTCGCTGGCGGTTCGGCCGATGCCGGCAGCGGCGCGACGATGGCCTGCTCATCCGCCCCTGTCGGCACCGCTGGCTCGGGCGCAAACGCGCGCTGCCGAAACAACGCGATCTTGCGCTGCGTCGTCCAGCCCATTTCGGCCAGCCGGCTGTCAAAATGTGTGGGACGTGTGCCTATCATCTGGTCGTCCCGCACCTCGATGTCCACCAGGCCCCAGGCAATGCCCGCTTCGAGCCGGGCGGCCAGCGCCCCCGCGAGATCGCACGCCGGCACGCTGGTGCCGATAAACACCCATTCGATATCGTGCTGCGTCACCGCCTGCGCGATGCGCTCGGCCAGCACCGGCACGTCGTGCATGGGCTCGTCGCCAACCAGGATCTGCCGGGCTCCGTGACGCGCCAGTTCGGGCACCTGCGACCGTGCGCCGGGACCGCACACCACGGCCCAGGCCTCAGCGCCCAGGGCGCGCGCCTTGGCCAGCAAGCCCAGAGCATCAGCACTCGGCGCGCCGTCGCGGACTTCCGCGTACACCAGGATCTTCACGGCACCATTCCTTTGCCACGCAGGAATTCCAGGATCCGGGCAGGCGCCTCGCCCGAATCCTGCAGCACCACGGGCGTGCGCCGCGGCGGGCGCTCTCGCGTGGCCAGCACCTGAGTGCCTGAGCGCGGCGGCTCCAGCGCCAAGTCAGCCAGCTTGAGAAGCTGGACAGGCTTGCTGCGAGCTGCTGCCTTGCCTTTGAGTGTCGCGTAGCGGGGGCGGTGGATGGTTTCCGTGACTTCCACCATGCAAGGCAGGTCCGTCTCCAAGACCTGGTCGCCCGATTCGGTCTGGCACTGGATGATCACCCGGCGGGCCTGGATCTGCAGCTGGCGCGCCTGCGTCAGCGCCGGCAGTCCCAGCCGCTCACCCGTCGCCGTCCAGAGCAAGGTGCCGTCCACATCGCCGCTCCATGGGCAGGTCAGGTAGATGTCTGCCTTTTCACGGGCGAGCAAGGCGGCCAGCGCCTGGCTGGTGGCCAGTAAATCGGCGCCGAAAAGCAGCGGATCGCTCAGCATGAGGGCGCGGTTCGCGCCCAACGCGAGCGCTTCGCGCACCGCACCCAGCATCTCTGCGGGCGCGAGCGCGACCACCACCACTTCGCCCTGCCCGGCTTGTTCGACGATGCGCAGGGCCGCTTCGACGGCCCGGGCGTCGCAGGCGTTGAGCACAGCGGCCCCGACGCGTCCGGCGCGGTCGAAGGCATCGGAGGCATCGACAGCACCTCCCGTGGCCGTCTTGATGCAGACGACGGCTTTCAACGCAAGGCCCTCTCGATCTGGCGGTCCGGGGCTGTCATGCTGTCTGCAATGCGGCTTGCCCGGCATGCGCGGCGGCGGCATGCGCACCCGCGATGCGGCCGAAGGTGAGCGAGCGCAGCACGGATGTGCCTGCCGGGTACGCGTGATAGAACAGCCCGGTGATCTCGCCGGCCGCGTAAAGTCCGGGAATCGGCACGGCCCGGCCAGTGAGCACGCGGGCCTGCGTGTCGGTGCGAAGGCCGCCGTAGGTGAAGCAGATCGCCGCCTTCAGCGGATAGGCAATGTACGGCGGATGGCGCAGCTCGTAGGCCCAGTTGGACTTGTCGGGTGACAACCCGGTCGTGGCCTTGCCGTCGAGGCGCTTCGGATCGAACTCGCCGGGACCAACGGCTGCGTTGTATTCCTCGACGGTACGCTCCAGCGCCTGCGCGTCCAGGCCCAGCTGGCCGGCCAGTTCGCCGATGGTCTCGGCCTCGATGGCGGGTTTGTCGGTGTCGAACAGCACCATGATGCCCGGATGCTTGACGATGGTCTGGTCTGCAATGAAGAAGGCCTGCTGCTTCTGATGCCGCCACACCTCGTAGGCGATGAGCTCGAAGCTGGCTTCGAAGGTGTCCGCGCCCTCATCAAAGAAGCGCCGCCCCTCGCCGTTGACGACGATGCCGTAGGGGTGGGCATAGATCACGGCGTCGGCGCGGTCGGTACGGATGTCCACCAGTTCGGTGTGGAGCATGTCGAACTGCCCCGCCGTGCCCGCGCCCGCTTCCAGCGCCATGCGGATGCCCGCCCCCTGGTTGTAGGCCAGACCCGGCGCGAGCAGTTGCAAGTCGCAGGCATCGGTTCCGGCATAGCGCGTGAGCATTTCAGGGTTGCCTTCGAAGCCTCCACAGGCCAGGACGACGGCAGCCGAATGCAAGGTGCGAAGACGGCCGTCTTCGCCGCGCACGACCACGCCAGTGGTCTCGCCCGCATCGGACAGGCTCAACCGATGGGCCTCCGTGCAATAGAGAATCTGGGCGCCTTCGAACGCCTCCACCGCCTTGGCAAGCGCCTCGACGATCGCATGGCCACCTCCGCTGGGTGTGACCTCATGGTCGACGCCCATGGCAACCGGTGGATCGAAATGCATCAGCGTGACGCCGTGGCCTTCCAGAAAGCGAAGCGTGTTCGGCGCCTCGGTCTCCAGGACGCGGCAGTAAGCCAGGTCGCTCAGCCCCTTGGAGACTTCCTCCATGCGGCCCACGAAGAACGGATCCAGCGAATAGTCGGCGCGCGTACGAAACCGCGCCGTTGTCCAGCGCGTGGCGCCGCCGCGTGCCTCCTTCGGCGCACTTTCCAGCACCGCCACCCGCGCTTCGCGGCCCTGATCGCGGACCGCCTGCAGATAGGTCACGGCGGCAGACAAGCCCGCCGCGCCGCAGCCCACCACGATCAAGTCGTAGCTGTCATTTCTCTGGTCTGTCATGTCGATGTCTCCTTACAGTAAGTTTGTCTTGCTTGGTCCGAAGCCGCTCTCGCCTCGGTCTACAGCGTCACGTTGACGTTCCTGGTCTGCGTGAAGGACAGCAGTTCCTCGAACGACTCTTCGCGGGCATTGCCGGACTGTTTCAGGCCGCCGTAGCTCGCGCCCGTGAAATGCGGCCCGGCGTTGTTCACCCAGAGGAACCCGGCCTCGATACGCGAGGCCGCCCGATGGGCCCTTGCCAGATCACGCGTGTACACCGAGGCCGTCAGGCCGTACTCCACATCGTTCACCTGCCGGAACAGATCCTCCTCGTCGCTCCAGCGCAGAACGGACAGCACGGGGCCAAAGATCTCCTCGCGCGCGATGCGCATCTGCATGGTCACGTCCGCAAAAATGGTGGGCTCGATGAACCAGCCGCGCGCCAGCGCCGGGTCTTGCGGACGCCCTCCCCCCGTGATCAGCCGCGCACCCTCGCGGCGGCCGGCCTCGATGAATTCCATGACGCGCTCCCACTGGACCTCGGAGATCAGCGCACCCATGGTCGTCGCGGGATCGGTCGGCAGGCCGGGCCGGAACACGCGCACGGCTTGCACCACGCCTTCGAGCACCTCGTCGTGGACCGACTCGTGCAAGAACAGGCGCGAAGTCGAGCCGCACGACTGTCCGCACCACGCGAAGTTCATCCCCTTCACGGCTCCCTCCACGGCCCGCGCGATGTCCGCATCCGGATATACGACCAACGCGTTCTTGCCACCCAGCTCGAAGGTGGCATGCTTCAGCCGGTCCGCAGCCGCGCGGGCGATAGCGCGGCCAGTCGTTACGCTGCCGATCAGCGACAGGCGCGGCACCTGCGGATGCGCCACCAGTGCCTGGCCACATTCCGTGCCGCCGCTGAGCACGTTCAGCACGCCGGGCGGCAGGACGCCGTCGATCAGTTCCATGAGCCGATAGCTCGACAGCGGGGCCTGCACGGGGGGCTTCATGATCACGCTGTTGCCAGCGGCGATCGGCGCAGCCAGCCTGCTGGCCAGGAACATCAGAGGATGGTTGTAGGCCACGATGCGGGCGCACACCCCGATCGGCTCGCGCACGCTGTAGTTGAGGATGTCCTCCCCCATCGGAAGCGTCTCGCCTTTAAGCTGCGTGGCCAAGCCCGCGAAATAGTCAACAGCCTCCGCGGCGAGCTCCATGTCGACAGCCATGCGCGTCACCGGATTGCCGCAGTTGGCCGCGTCGATCAGTGCGAGTTCCTCCGCGTTCTCGCGGATGATTGCCGCGATCCGGCGCAGCGGCGCGGTGCGGTCCTGAGGCTTGACGCGGCGCCATGTCTCGAAGCCCCGCCCGGCCGCGCAAACGGCCGCGTCGACGTCGGCGGCGTCGGCCTGGGCCGCCGCGCCCAGGCTTTGGCCCGTGCCGGGGTCGAAGGTCGCCGCGTAGCCGCCGCGCGGCTCATGCCACGCACCGCCGTAATACAGCCCCCGCTGCCTCGGCAGCACTTCATCCAGTGGTTTCATATCTCACTTCTCAGATTTTTTCGATGTGGGGTCGGGGAGCGTCCGTCGACGCCGCCGAAGCTCGCCAGGGATAGCCGGGCCGAAGCGACGTCGTTGCCGGAGCGGAAATGCAGCCAGGCGATCACGCACCTCAGCATGGGTGGACGATGCGTGGCGTGCTCGACCCACAGCTCCCGGCCCCTGGAAGGACAGTCTTCTTGAAGAACGTTGAATTCGTCACGTCTGTGTCTCCTGCTTGGCCATTTCCCCGGGGGATCGCGGCTGGTTGCTCTTGTTGTTGACTCGCTTTCAACGCGGGCGCGTCGAAGCCGGCATTGGGCGCCTCCCGCCGATTAGTCGAGCGTGATGCCCGTGCGGTCCACGACCGCCTTCCATTTCGCGAGATCAGCCTTGAGCCGCTCACCCAACACCTCGGGCGAACTGGGAGTCACCTCATAGCCGGTTTGACGCAATCGCTCGGCCAAGTCAGCCTGGCTCAACACTGAGATCGTCGCTTCGCGCAGCCGGCGCAATACGTCAGGCGGTGTGCCCGCCGGGGCAAACAGGCCATACCACACATCGTGGTTGATGCCCTGCACGCCACTCTCGGCCAGCGTAGGCACGTCGGGCAACAGCGGCGAGCGCTTCGTGCCGCCGATCACCACGATCCCGCGAAGTTTCCCGACCTTGATGTGCTGTACCAGCGACGGCACGGTGACGAGCGCCATGTCGACCTGGCCGCCGATGGTGTCGTTGATGGCCGGGCCCGTCCCGCGGTAGGGAATGTGGCTCATCTTCGTATTCGTGGTGAACGCATAAAGTTCACCGAACAGATGCGGCGAGGTCCCCACGCCCGGCGTGGCGTATTGCAACGGCTTTTCTTGCGAACGGGCAGCCAGCGATCGAGCGTCCGTGGCCTTGACGTTCGTTGGGTTCACAGCGATCGCCATCTGCGTGGAACCGATCAATGAAATCGATACGAAATCGCGAACCGGGTCGTACTTGATCGCTTTGTACAGGTTGGGATTGGTACCCAGGTAGTCGTTCGCGAACAGCAGCGTGTAACCGTCGGCGGGCGCACGCGCGGCCAACTCGGTTCCGATGTTGCCCCCAGCGCCAGCACGATTGTCGATGATCACCGGCTGGCCCAGCGCCGCGGCCAATCGCTCAGCAAATGGCCGCGCAATGCCGTCGAACCCCCCACCAGGTGGAAACGGCACCACCAATCTGATCGTGCGGTCGGGGTAGGCTTGCGCCAGCGCACCGGTGGCTACGACAGCGATCGCGCCGGCTGCACCGAGCGCAACCGCTCGCAGGATGTGGCGCAGCGTCCTCATGCCACGGCCTCCGCGACGGACGAGCCGCGCACCGGCATTTGATGGTCAGGTCCGGAGACGTCCGGCAGCCGAATTTCAAGGGCCACCACAGCGGAGGTGGCGAGCAATGTGAGTGGCGCGGCTTCACTGTACAGCGTAGACCACTTGTCCCAGCCCCTGCCCAGGGTTTCTCCTTGTCCTTGCATCACGAAGACGATCGTGTTGGGCTCCAACGCAATTTGCTTTCCGGGAGAAAGCTTCCATTGCGCCAAGCGCAGTTCCCCCTCGCTCGCGGTCAGCAAGTGGCGGCGGGCTATGCCATCGTCATCTGCCCATGTCTTCCAGACAAAGGATTCCGGCTCAAGGAAGATCGGCTTCTGGTACCGGCTCTTCGGATACTTCAGGGGTCGTCCATTCAGATCTTCCCAGACGGCTTCGTAGGCATCGGTGTTATGCACGCGGCCGTCGGGCCCCGTGGTCCGGTAGATCCCCTTGTCGAAGGTGCCCGTTGCCTTGAGCTTCTCCACGCCTGCCTGGAAGGCCGCCTCGGCGATATAGCCGCTTCCGCTGGCTCCGCCGAATTGCAGTACAAGGGTCAAGGACTCGCCCGAAATGCTTTGCGGGCCATAGAACACGCCCTCGGGAAAATAGCCGATCGTGCCGGGCGTCATCACGCCGTCGCGGGCGAAATCGGCCGGCCCTTCGATCTGCACGCGGATCTGGTCGAAGTTGTGGCGGTGCCGCGGCGACAGGAAATCGGCATACGTGCGCGAGAGCTGAAGATAGAAATTACCGAGCGTCCCTTCGGGGCCGTGCAGCATGGGATGGGCGCGAAACGTCCCTTGCCGCGCATGCTGGCGTTCGATCAGCGGCACGTCCGCAAAATTAACGATGGTGGTCATGTCCTTGTGTCCTTTTTCACGTGTTGGATTCAGAATGGTCAGCGCCGAGGCGCGGTCTGCCCGCGTGATCCCGTGCGGATCGGTCCAATTCGCGCATGTCCGCCGTGCGCTTGATTTCTCTCATGCCTTCTTGTCTCCTTCGTAACTAGGCCGCGCCAGCGCAAGCCAAGGCCTGTCTTCAGCCTTGAAGCGATCGATCGAGCTCCTGAAGAACGGCTGTGCCCATTTCGCTGGTAGACGCCGCGACCGCGCCGGGCGCCGCGATGTCGGCCGTACGGATGCCGGCGCCGACCACGCGCGCGACGGCAGCTTCGAGCCGCTCGGCCTCCTGCGGCGCGTCGAGGGTGTAGCGCAGGCACATGGCAAAGCTCAGGATGGAGCCGAGTGGATTGGCGATGCCGCGCCCTGCGATGTCGGGGGCGCTGCCGTGGATCGGCTCGTACAGCGCATGACGCTGCCCGTCGGCCCGCACCTCACTCATCGACACCGAGGGGAGCATCCCGATGGAGCCGCACACCATGGCGGCGCAGTCCGACAGGATGTCGCCGAACAGGTTCTCGGTGAGGACCACGTCGAACTGGCGCGGTGCGCGAACCAGTTGCATGGCGCAGTTGTCGACGTACATGTGGGAAAGCTCCACGTCGGGGAAATCGCGGTCGCGCGTTTGTTGCACCACCTCGCGCCACAGCGCCCCGTTCTCCAGAACGTTGCCCTTGTCCACCGAACAGACCTTGCCGGTGCGCGTGCGGGCCAACTGGAACGCTGCGCGCGCGATGCGCTCGATTTCGTCCGAGGTGTAGACCATGGTGTTGACCACCCGGCGCCGGCCATCGGGCAACTCGGAGATGCCGCGCGGCGTGCCGAAGTAGATGCCGCTGGACAACTCCCGAACCAGCACCATGTCCGTTCCCTCCAGCACCTCCGGGCGCAACGTCGAGCTCTCGTGCAGCACCGCCAGCGCCTTGACAGGCCGGAAGTTGATGAACAGGTCGAGCTCCTTGCGGATGCGCAGCAACTGATCCACCTTGCGCGCGTCCGCCGGGATCGTCTCGTAGGCGGGGGATCCAATGGCGCCGAACAGGATCGCATCCGACGCCTGGACGGCCTGCCAGGTTTCCTCGCGCATCAGGTTGCGGTGTGCTTCCCAGGCGGAGATGCCGAACAACTCCTCGTGCAGTTGCGCCTTCACGCCGCGGTGCGCGATGAACCATTGCGCCACGCGACGGGTCTGCGGAAGGATCTCGGCGCCGATGCCGTCCCCGGCCAGGATCAACAGTTTTTTCATGGATGGTTGAAACTCTCTTTGATAGATCCAGGGACGAAGCGCCTGGTCGCGCTCTCGGAAACTCTCGATGAGGCGGGCATTGCGCAGAGTCAGGCCGATCTCATCCAGGCCCTCGAGAAGCGCCTCGCGGCGATCGGTGTCGATCTCGAAGGCGACTTCCCGGCCGCAAGGGGTGATGACTTTCTGCGCCACGAGGTCGACCGTCATGACCGGCGGGTCAGCGCCCTCCAGCTCCCGCGCGATGGCGGCAATGTCTGCGTCCGGGAGGCGCACGGGCAGCAGTCCGTTCTGGCAGCAGTTGGTATAGAAGATGTCGCCAAAGGTGGTGCCGATCACGCAGCGCACGCCCCATCCCAGCAAGGCGGAGACGGCGTGTTCCCGGGAGCTGCCGCAGCCGAAGTTCTCCCCGGTCACCAGAATGCGCAGGCCCTGGTACTTTGCGCGGTTGGGCACGAAGTCCGGATTGAGCGCGCCGCCGGGCAGATAGCGAAACGACTCCAGGCAATACGGGCCCAATTGGTCGCGCGGAAACTCGATCAGCCGGTCGATGCGGACGATCTGGTCGGTGTCGACGTTGCCGATGAGCAAGGGCGCAGCCTTGGCGCTCAGGCGAGTGAAAGGCTGCATACTCATGCCATCTTCCGCACGTCGGTGATGCAACCCGCCACGGCGGCAGCGGCCGCCATTGCCGGGCTCGCCAAGTGCGTTCGCGCACCGGGGCCTTGACGGCCCACGAAGTTGCGGTTCGAAGTGGAGATACAGCGCTTGCCCGGGGCGACCGTGTCGCCATTGGCCGCCAGGCACATCGAGCAACTGGCCTCGCGCCACTCGAAGCCTGCATCGGTGAAGATGCGGTCCAGCCCTTCAGCCTCGGCCTGCCGCTTGGTGGCCTCGGACCCCGGGACCACCCATGCCTGCACAGCAGCCGCGACCCTGCGGCCCCTGACGACCGAGGCGGCTTCGCGCAGGTCCGTGATCCGGCTGTTGGCGCAGGATCCGATGAAGACGTAGTCCACCGCCAGCCCCTGCATCGGCTGGCCGGGCTGCACGCCCATGTAGTCGTAGGCAGCGGCCATGGCATTGCGGCGCTGCGCCGAATCCGAATCCTTGGGGAACGGCACGGCCTCAGTGACCGGTACGACATGTTCCGGATTGATGCCCCAAGTGATCTGGGGCGCGATCGTCGACGCATCGAGCACGTGCTCCTTGTCGAACACTGCGTCGTCATTGCTCGCAAGCTTTCGCCACTGCACGACGGCCAGATCGAACAGCGCCCCCCTCGGCGCGAAGGGCCGTCCGTGCAGATAGGCGAAGGCCGTGTCGTCCGGAGCGACCATCCCGATCTTGGCCCCCATTTCGATGGACAGATTGCACAGCGTCAGCCGTTCTTCGATGCTCAAGGCCGCCACCGCGGAACCGGCAAACTCGAGTGCGTAGCCACGGCCGGCGTCCGAGCCGAGAGCGCCGATGGCGTGCAAGATCAGGTCCTTCGCGGTGACGCGCCCGGCCAGCCGGCCATCGAAAACAAGCCGCATCACCTTCGGGCGCCGCTGCCGCAATGTTTGGGTGGCCAGCACGTGGGCCACCTCGCTCGAACCGATGCCAAATGCCAGCGCGCCCAAGCCCCCGTGCGTGCAAGTATGGCTGTCGCCGCACACGATCAGCGCTCCAGGCAGCGTGATCCCCTGTTCGGGCCCGACCACATGAAGAATGCCCTGCGCTGGATCCCCAATGTCGAAGAGCCGCACACCAGCGGCGGCGGTCAGCCGCCGCATGTCGCGCAGCAGGCGCCCGCCGGTTGGATTCGTGTCGGTGCGACGGCCGGGCATGCTGGCTACGGCGTGGTCGGGCGAAGCGAAGGTGAGATCCGGGCGCGCCACGCGCTGGCGATTGCCCGCCAGGCGAGACAAGCCCGGGGCAGCCTCCAAGTCGTGAATAAGATGGCGATCGACATGCAACAGCGAAACGCCGTCTGGGAAGACGCGGATCTCATGCTGGTTCCATACCTTCTGAAAAAGGGTTTCGGGTGTTGCTTGCATCATGGGTCCGCACGGAGAAAATTCGCTGTGCGAAAATCTTTTCGATTAGCGAAATCAATTATGAAAGAGGCGTTGGTTCATGTCAAACCCTGAAGATGCTTTCGGTCCCGAGAGCAGGGACTTCGTGACTGCCCTGGCGCGTGGCCTCGAGGTGATCCAGGCCTTCGCGGGCGACCAGGCCGAAATGACGCTCAGTGAGTTGGCCATCAAGACGGGATTGAGCGCGGCCACCGTGCGCCGTTCGCTCATGACGCTCCGGGCGCTGGGCTACATAAGGCAGCGCGAGCGGTACTTCGCTCTGGGATCCAAGGTGCTTTCGCTTGCAGCCGCGTACATCGAATCCATGAACCTCAAGGAAGTGGCCCAGGTTCCCATGCTCGAACTCGCAAGCCACTATGGAGATGCCATCTCCATGACCATCCGCGAGGGCGAGGAGGTCGTGTACATTGCCCACGTTCCTTCCGAACAGAAGATGCGCTATCGGCGCTCGGTAGGCTCACGTCTGCCCGCGCACGCCACCTCCACCGGACTCGTCATGCTGGCCTTTGCAGCGCCAGAAGTGCAACGTGATTTCCTGGAGAGAGCACCCTTCACGGCATTCACCGGACAGACCCCGTCGACTGCGGGCGATCTGGCGCGACGATTCAAAGAGATCGCTCGGCAGCGCTATGCACTGGCCCGAGACACGCTGGAATACGGCGCCATCGCCCTTGCCGTGCCCATTCAGGACGTGCGCGGCCGCACGGTGGCAGCTCTCAATTGCGCCAGCAGTACGGCTGTGGTGAACGACCAAGTCATGATCGACACTCGGCTCCAGCCTCTGCAGACGACAGCCCTGAAGATCCAGGCCATGTTGCAGCAGTATCCCGCGCTCGCGCGGTGAGAGTGCGACGTGCACTCCGGCGCTTTATTCCAAGGCCTCCGCGCAATTTCCGTCTTCACAGCGGAACGCCCGTCCAAAATTCAGGACGCGAAACAGCGCGCGCACGTTACAAGGCCGTCAGAACCTCACCCAAAACGGCGCCAGCAGTTCCCAGCACTCGTCGCGCTTGCGTGCTCGCTACCTGGCCACCGTCAGCGCGCGGCTTCGGGTGCGCCGGGGGTAGAAGGCGAGATCAGTGAGATCAGGCGCCTGACCGCGCTGCATTCCCGCGACGCTCCGACAATCCCGAGCATGGAAAATGCCGCGTCCTGGCTGCCGCGCGAAGTGCGCTGTCGGGGATGGGGGGCTGCGTCAAGGCAGAAGACTTTGCGCGAGTACCTGAAATAGTGGTGTTGCGGCTCATGCGCTCATGCCGCCGTCAACCATCAGCAAACTACCGGTAGTGAAGCTGCTTTGATCCGATGCCAGGTAGAGCACGGCATTCGCGATCTCCGCCGCCTGCGCGTGGCGGTGCAGCGGGATCAGTTGGTCGAAGAATTCGGTCGCGTCGCGCTGAAGCACTTTCGAGAGTTCGAATTCAATGCGGTCCTGGAACCCGTTGGCAACGGGACCGGGATGCACGGTGTTCACGCGGATGCGGCGTGCGGCCGCTTCCTTGGCGACAGCGCGCATCAATCCGACCTGTGCATGCTTGGCGGTGATGTAGCCATACACGCCTGCATCACCCCGTACGCCCGCCACGCTCGACGTAATGATGATGCTTCCGCCGTCGCGCATCGCGGGCAGGCCGTACTTGCACAGCAGAAAGGCGCCGCGAACGTGCACGGCCAGCACCTGATCGAACACTTCTTCGGGATACTCGGCCAACGGCGCGATCACGCCGGTGTTTCCGGCATTGCTGAAGATCACATCAATGTCACCGAAACGTGCCCGGGTCGCGTCGATCAGTGCACGTACTTGCGAAGCCTGGCTCACGTCGGCGCAACAGGTAGCGACCATCTCGGCCGGCAGCGAATGCGCCGCACGCTGCAGTGCCGCGTCATCGACATCTGCCAGCATCACGCGCGCGCCCTCGGCAACGAAGCGCTGCGCAGTCGCCAGCCCGATGCTGCCCGCGCCCCCGGTCAAGAGGCAAGTCTTGTCTTTCAATTGGTCCATCGTTCAATCTGCCCGAATACCGCGGCTGCGGATCAAGTCGGCACGCGCCTGGATTTCGCGCTTGATACGCGCATCGAAAGCAGCGCCGTCGGCCGCGATCAGCCGCATACCCTGGATTGCAAGGCGCGGCTTCAGGTCGGGCGCTTCGCGCGCCTGTTGCGTCGCTTCGGAAAGTGCGGCCAGCACCGCTGGCGGCGTGCCGCGCGGCGCCAGCACGGCGAACCAGCCCGACTCCTCGAAGCCAGGATAGCTTTCCGCCAGTGCCGGAACACTGGGCAGCGATTCAAAACGGGTCGGCGTGCTGACGCCCAGCAGCCTGAGTTTGCCCGATTGCACGTGCGGTGCGATCGAAGGCCAGGTACTGAACGCGATCGGCACCAGCCCCGCCGCCAGTTCCGTGACGGCTTGTTGCGGGTCGCGGTAAGAGATGCGGGTCCATTGAAGCCCATTGATCGCAGCAAAGCGCTCGGCCGCGAGGTGGTGCGGAGTGCCGGTCGGCGCCGACACATTGAGCTTGCCCGGCTGCGACTTGACCAGCGCCACGAGTTCCTGCGTGTTGTTCACGCCGAGCGACGTATTCACGACTAGGAAGACACCGGTTTCAGCGATCGGCGCAACCACCACGAAGTCCGTGTTGGCGTCATAGCCTGCCTTAGGAAAGAGGAAGGGATTGAGCGAGTAGATCGAATCCGTGCCCATGAGCAACGTGTGTCCGTCATGGCGCTCGCCGAGCACCGACAGCGCTGCCACGTTGCCGCCCGCACCCGGGCGATTGTCAACCACGACCTGCTGCCCAAGCGCCTCACTCATCCCGGGCGCGATGCTGCGCGCGATGGTGTCCGGCCCCGAGCCCGCCGGAAAGGTCACGACCAGCCTGACCGGCCGCACAGGAAAGTCCTTGGCCTGTGCGACCGCCGGCAGGCCGAACGTAGCCGAAGCGAGAGCGCTTCCGATCGTCAGCGCCACGCGACGCCGTTGCATGAGTGCATTCACCGTGTCGTCTCCTTTTCTCGTGCGCTGGGCGCTGTCCCATCAGTGGCCAGCGGCGGTGCTGACCGACTCGTCCGGCTGCGGCTCCTCCGCTTCGATGTCAGCTGCTGACCAGTCGGCGCGAAGCATCGGCAGCGTGAAAACCATCACTTCGAGCCCGTCGGTGCTACGCAGATCGCAGGACTCGCCTGCATCGAGTTGGCCACCGAAGTGCCGTGCCAGCAGTTGCCCATCCGCCTGCGCGGTGCCCTGCAGCACGAACAGCAGCCGAATCGCGTTCTCAGGAAAGAGACGCAAGGCTGCTCCAGGATCCAATGTGTAGATGTCCGCCGCAACCGCGCGCTCGCTGAAGCTGCCCAGGCGCTTTTGCCGAACGCCGCGCTGATCGGGTACCGCCGTCCAGCGATAGGCACGCGGATTCATCAGGATTGGACGGCTGTAGCGCGGTGCCGGAATCAGCATGCGCGCTCCCATGGCCTCGTGCCAGATCGCGTTGATGCTGAACTTCTTCGTGGTGCGTCCGCCCTCGTCGGTGCGGATGAACACCGGTCCTTCGAAGCGCCCCACTCGCCCAAGCGCTTGCCGCCCTGCCAGATACTGCTCCGGGCTCATGTAACCGTAGCCATTGGCGCCTCCAAACTGCAGGGTCAGCACCACCGGCCCCGCGCCGTCGTCCTGAGGACCGTAGGGTGTGCCTTCCGGGAAGTAGCACAGTTCGCCCTCGCGCAACACGTCCCCATCGCCCAGATTCATCTGACCCGAGATGACGTAGCGAAACTGGTCGAAGTTGTGCCGGTGGCGGACCATCTCGAACCGGCCCAGGTTCTCCGCGATCAGCATCACGAAGTTCTCGGGTGTGTTCTCTGTTCCTCGCAGAAGATAGCGAAAGCCCAGTACACCGGTCGGATGGTCGTCGGTGCGGACTTCGGAATCGGCAGGATTGGCTACTTTCATCAGGTGCTCTTTCCTCGATTTAGGTGCAGTGGAATCTATTTGTACACCGTACCGTGCATTAATGAAAATCAGGGTTTTCACCGGGGGTAAGATTGGTGCATGTCCCTGGACAACCTGCAACCCGCCTCCGTCGAAGCCGCCCCGATGCCACGGCGCCCCGGCCGTCCTGTCTCGACAGCGAAGCGACAGGCTCTGATCGACGCCGCGATCGACGAGTTCTCCGATCAGGGTTACGACAACGCCAGCGTCGACGCCATCGCTGCGCGCGCAGGCGTTTCCAAACGCACGCTCTACAACCATTTCGGCAGCAAGGAAGGCCTTTTCAACGCGCTGGTGGAAGAGGTAGCGCAGCGCATCCGGTTGGCCGCCACGCTCGAGTACGAAGCGGACACGACCCTGCATGATCAACTGGTGCGATACACGGCCGAATCCCGTCGCCTGATGGCGAACCCCGCCAACCTCAAGCTGCTGCGTGCAGTGCTGTCCGAGCACATCCGCCACCCCGAACGCGTCGAACCCGCCCTGGAGAAATACTGGCGCACCGAATACGGCTTGGTGAACTGGTTGGCCGCCGCGCAGGCTGATGGCCGCCTGCGCGGCGATCCTCAGCGGCTCGGGCGCGTCATGAGCTCACTGATGAAGTCGATCACCTTCTGGCCGACCATCCTCGGGCGTCGCCAGACCTCGGAACAGGAAACGGATCGCGCGGTCGAGGATGCGATCGAGATGTTCCTCAGTTTCCATGCTGCACCCGAAATTGCGCCGCTGACGCCGAAGCGCGCGAAGAAGGCGCGGATCTGAGCCGGCCAACACCCTGGCCACCTACCGAAGCCCGCAGTTGGCCAGAACCATCTTCGAAACGCTTGTCCAGTGCGGGGACACGGTGAAGTCCGATGTCGCGAACCGCAGGACGACCATGAATTGGTCGTCCTGTGGATGCCTCCGTGCGAGTCTGCGCGATATTTGACACGGGTCGGCCAGTCGGCCAGCGGCCGCTGGCCAGCAGCGACAAAGTGCAATCGTCAGGCGCAGCCGGTCTTCCAGGTTCAACAGGCGCAAGATGCGTAGCGCTCGCATGGAGCGGCCACGCATGCCAACTTGTCGAGTCGACGGTTCTCATTCGCCTGTCGCAAAATGCAGCACATGACCAAATCAATACTGTTGGTAGGAGTGAGCGATGGCGTGATGACGCTGACCTTGAACCGTCCTGACAAGCTCAATGCCATCGACAATGAACTCGCGCAGGCCCTGGTCGATGCGATCGATGCTGCGGCCGGCGACGGGCGCGTCCGCGCGCTGCGAGTGCGCGGCAACGGCAGAGCCTTTTGCAGCGGACGCGACGTGAGTGCACCGCCGACAAAGCGCGACCTCACGCTAGTGCAGGCCGTCGCCACTTCACTTGTTCGACTGGATAAGCCCGTTCTCTTCACAGTTCACGGCTGGACGATTGGCGCCGGATTCGAATGGATGCTCAACGCGGACGTCGTCATCGCGGCGAGCAGCTCTCGCTTCAGGTTGCCTGAGGCGTCGCTCGGCGTCTTCGTCACTGGTGGTCTGAGCGCCACGCTTCCCGCCTACGCTGGCCTGAGTCGCGCCAAGGCGATCACATTTCTGGGGGATGAATTCACGCCGGAACAAGCCTGCGCATGGGGACTGGTCTGGCGAGTGGTCCCTCCCGAAGATTTGGAGGTGGTTGCCACGCAGACAGCCAAGAGGCTGGCGGCACTGCAACCGGCGGTTGCGCGCCAGTTCAAGAGAGTCTTCCATCAAGTCGGCCTCCAGAACTTTGACGGTGCTATACGCCTGGAGACCGAGGCACAGCAGTTGCTCTCAGGTGATGGAGCCAAAGATGGCGCCTGAGTTTGCAACGTATGGGCCGCGAGAGATCGGCCTTGCTTCGCTGTTTGCCACGGTCCCGGTCTGCATCGTCACAATGAACCGGATGGTTGCGGGATTCATCAAGGCGTCGGGGCACGATCTCCTTGAGCACGGCCTCCTTGATGCCCCTCTTCCCGGCGCGCTCGCTCACGCCAGCATGCAGGCTGGCAGCCGGCTGCGCACGATGGGCGTGAGATCGCGCTTACCCTGAAGCTGTACCGGCGGTGATCACCAGCGCGTCGACCGCCAGCACCGAGCGGCCGGTCACCAGCATTGGGTTGACATCGATCGATGTGATCAGGTCCCCGTGGGCGGCAACGAGTGCCCCGAGCGACTCGAGCGCATTTGCCAGGGTGCCGATTGCACCGCCCGACGGATCAATCGCCGCAACCAAGCGACCCACGCGGGACGATTCGAGCCGAGCTACGAGAGCCTCCCGCGTCGTGGGCAGCGCCAGCAGGTCGACCTGGTCGAACACCTCGGCATGGACACCACCGAGGCCCCAGAGCAGGAAGTGCCCGAGCCCGGGCTCGGCGCTGATGCCGGCGATGAGTTCCAGTTCGCCGCGCACCATCGGCTGGAGCAGCCACTGCGTGCGCCCGCCTTGCGCGAGCGCCTCTGCGCGCCGAGCCTGCAATTCGAACGCATCATGCAGCGCGGCGTCGCTGTCGATGTTCAGCGCCACGAGGCCTGCCTGGTGCTTGTGTGCAATGCCCGGCACGAGTGCCTTGAGCACCAGCGGAAAGCCGACGCCTGCCGCTGCGCGAAGTGCTTCGGACAGGTCGTGCGCGACAGCACTGGGAACGATCAGCACGCCCGCGGCGCGCAGCAGGCCGGCACTCTCCAACTCGGACAGCGTGGCGCCGCAGCCGGCCCCGCGCAGCAGTGCCCCTGCCATCGCCAGATCTACGGTCGGGTCCCCCCTCCCCGCGCCACCGGCATGGCCCACCGCTGAACTGCTGGTCCCGGCGATCGCCGTCGAAAGCTGGGATTGCTGCTGGAAGTGCGCCGCCAGACTGTCAAAGCACGTCACGGCATCGTGAAAGACGGGAATGCCCGCGGACGTGTAGCGTGCTTCGACTTCCGCACCCAGGCCCCCGGGGGTTAGGACGACGACCGGCTGGCCGCACCGGGCGCGCCGCGCGAGCAACGCGTCGGCCAAGTGCGCTGCCATGCCCGGTGCGGGAGCCACGTGCGCATAGACCGCGGTCGGTCCGCAGATGCCCTCCTCCTCGAGCGCCGCGAGCACTGGTGCGAGCAGCGCCCAGTCACCGAGCGAACCCATGTCGATGGGATTGCGGATCGCGGCGGCCGTCGGCAGCGCGGAAATGATCTGCGAAGCACGCATGTGCGTCCATTGCGCCACCAGCGGAAGGCCGCGTTCGACCGCGAAGTCCGCCAGGATGGCCCCTCCCGCGCCCGACGTCGTGACGCACAGCAGACTTCCTGCATCCCCCCTCGGAGCGCGCGGCCCCGCGAGCACCGCGCACGCACCGGCCAGGGCTTCGACGGTGCGCACGCTCACGAAGCCGCACGACTCGAGCAAGGCGTCCCAAGCGCGCGCGCTGCCCGCCAGCCGACTCGAATGCGCCAGTGCGGCGCCCGCGCCCTCCCGCGAGCGTCCGATCTTGAGCACCACCACCCGTTTGCCCGCGGTTGCCAACTGGTTGGCGGCCCGGCGCAGACGCGGCCCGTCCGACAAGCCCTCGATCACTAGGCCGATCACTTCGGTGGTCGCGTCGTCCGCCAGGGCTTCGAGCAACTCGAGCAGGCTGACATCGATTTCGTTGCCGACGGCCACGAAGCGTGACAGGCCGGCACCGAAGCCTTGCAGCCGCTTGGCGATGCCGTCGAACAGCGCGCCGCTGTGCGAAAGCACCGAGACCGTCCCGGGCCGGATGCGCTCGCCGTGCGATGCGTTGTAGCCGAGCGAGAGCGCGTCGTGGACGCTCATCAGTCCATTTGTGTTGGGTCCGATGATGCGCATGGAGCGCCCAGCCGCCGTAGCAGCAATGGCGTCCTGCAGCGCGCGACCCTCTTGCGTGCCCAGTTCCGCGAACCCACTGGCGCCGATGACGACAGCTCGCACGCCATGAGCCGCACAGTCGCGGATGGCAGCATGCGCACGTGCCGCCGGGACCGCTAGGAAGGCGAGGTCCACCACAGTCCCGATAGCCCCCAACGTGGCGACCGATTTGGCCCCCGCAATGTCGGCACCCGACGGATTGACCGCATAGATGGCGCCGCTGAACCCACCATCAATCAGATTGCGGACCACCGTATGACCGAGCTTGCCGGGCGTGGACGATGCACCGATGACGGCGACGGCGCGCGGTCTGAAGAACGCGTCCAGCGACCCGCGTATCGCGTGTCCGGGGTTCATAGTGTGCATTGCTTCCGCGCTTTGTCCATCAGACGCCAAGATTGACGATGACCGTCTTGAGCTGGGTGTAGTGGTGCAGCGCCTCACGGCCCTTTTCGCGACCGATGCCGCTTTGCTTGTAGCCGCCGAAAGGCGTCTCGACGCCCCCGGACGGATACTCGTTGACATAGACCTGCCCGGCTTGCAATTGCGACGCGACGCGATGCGCGCGCGCCAGGTTCTGCGTCCACAGACCTGCCGCAAGGCCGAAGTTGGAGTCGTTGGCCATGCGCACCGCAGCCGCTTCATCCTCGAATCCGAGCACGGCGCACACCGGCCCGAAGATTTCCTCCCGCACGACACGCGAGTCTTCGGCGAGGCCGGCGAAGATGGTGGGTTCCACGAAGTAGCCGCTGGCCTCTTCCGCATGAGTGGTGCGGCCGCCGCAGACGACCTCGGCGCCGTCGCTGGCCGCGATCTCGAAGAAATCCTGGATCTTCCTGTACTGCGGCTGGGTGATGATGGGTCCGATCTGGCAATCGTCGCCGCCGCCGACCTTGAGCTTCTCGGCCTCTGCCTTGAGCAATGCGACGAACCTCTCCTTGACGGATGCCTCCACCAGGATGCGCGTACCTGCAATGCAGGCCTGTCCGGCATTCACCGTGAAGCCGCGCACGGCGCCGCGCGCAGCTGCGGCGAGGTCCGCGTCGGCGAACACGATGTCAGGCGACTTGCCGCCAAGCTCCAGCGTCACCGGCATCACGCGCTCAGCCGCCTTGATGCCGATCTCCTTGCCTGCGCGCAGCGAGCCGGTGAACGCGACCTTGGAAACGCCGGGGTGGCCCACAAGCTCGGCGCCAACCTCGAGCCCCGTGCCGGTCACCACATTGATGACGCCAGCGGGCAGGCCCACTCCGAGCGCGAGCTCGGCCAGCCTCAGGGTCGACACCGACGTGAATTCGGAAGGCTTGGCCACCACCGTATTGCCCGCCGCAATGGCCGGCGCAATGGCGCGCGCCGCCTGGTTGATCGGCGCGTTCCAGGGCAGGATCACACCGACAACGCCGTAGGGCTCACGCAGCGTGTAGCACAGCTTGCCGTCGCCCAGATTGATGGTCTCGCCTTCGATGGCGGGCGCCAGCCCGCCGTAGAAGTCGAAGTACTGCGCCGAGATCTCGATGTCGCCACGCGCCTGCGGCAGCGGCTTGCCTGTTTCGATCTGCTCCATTGCCGCCAGTTCTTCGGCATTGGCGCGGATCGTCCCCGCGATGGCATGCAGCACGCGCGCGCGCTCCATCGCCTTGGCGCTTCGCCAACTCTTGAGAGCGGAATCAGCCGCCTGCACCGCTGCCTCGACATCGGACGCATTGCCGCGCGCGATCTCGTACGACGCCTTGCCGGTCCTTGGATCGGTTTCGGAAAGAAACTGGCCACCAGCCGGTGCGGCCGCTTTGCCGCCGATGTGGTGAGACCATTTTTGCTGAGTCATTGCAGGAACCTTGTTTGTCATTTGAAAAGCAGTTCTTCGTCGAGCTTGGCCATGGCGGCCATGTCGAGCGAGCCCCAGCCGCGCTCGACGCATTCGGCGTAGCGCTCTTCGAGCACCTCGGCCATCTTCAGCCGCACGTCATGCGACTTCGCCACGTCGAGCGCGATCCGGATGTCCTTGAGCGCCAGATCGAGGCTGAAGCTCGGCGACCAGTCACGCGCTGCCAGCTTGCTTGCAAGATGGACCTGCGCCGTGCTCTGACCACTGGCACTCGCGATGATCTGATCCATGAAGGCCGGCTTGATGCCCGAGGCAGCAGCCAGCGTGAGCGCCTCGGTCATGTTGAGCATGTTGCACAACGCGACCTGGTTGTTGATGACTTTCGCCAGGCACCCGGTGCCGTTCGGGCCAGTCCGGAAGACCCTCGCCGCAAAGCGCGCAAGCAAGGGCTCCACCCGGTCCACGTTCGATTCAGCGCCGCCCGCCATGACGGTGAGACGGCCCTCCTTGGCACGCTCGACGCCACCGGCGACTGGCGCATCGACGAAGCTGATGCCGCGGCCTGCCAGTTCGGCGCCTATGCGCTTGGCGAGATGCGGGTGATTGGTGGAGAGATCAACGCAAACGGCGCCCGGCTGCACGATCTCCGCGAGGCCCCCCGTGCCCAGATAGACGGCGTCGATCACCGATGGCTTCGGCAGGCACGTGAAAATGATGTCTGCGCCACTGGCGGCGGCAGCGAGCGTCTCGGCCGCTGTGACACCGGCGCCTTCGAATGAGCGCGCGAGGCCAGGACGCGCATCCTGGCACCGCAGGTCAAGGTCGCGCTGCAGCGCCAGGCGTTGCAGGATGACCCCGCCCATGTTCCCGAGGCCGACGAAGGCGATGTGCACGGTCATGCTCATGCCAATGGGTTGAAGTTGATCTGCTTGGCGATCGCGCCCCACTTCTTGTACTCCCCATCGACGAAGGATTTGAACTCGGCCGGCGAGGTTGTGGGGTTGATGATGAGACCCATGCGTTCGAGCTGGTTGACCACACGCACGTCCTTCATCGCCGTGAGCACCGATGCGTTGAGCGACTGCATCGACGCCGCGGACGCGCCGGACGGCAGGAAGAACGCGAAGAAGTCGTCCGTCACCAACTGCGGGTAGCCCAGTTCCTTCAGTGTGGGCACGTCCGGGAAGTCCTTCATGCGCACATCGCTCGTGATCGCCAGGAAGCGCGCCTTTCCGCTGCGCTGGAACTCGATGATCGACGGAATCGAGGCCATCTGCGCCGGCACCTGGCCGGCGATGAGGTCGTTGGCCGCAGGAGAGGCGCCCTTGTAGGGCGCCATGGACATCGGCGTGTTGGTGAGCTTGAAGAGATATTCGGCCGTCAGATGAATGCCCGTGCCTGCGCCGCTGGTCGCATAAACGGCATTCTTCGGATCCTTCTTCGTCCACGCCAGGTACTGGTCCAGCGTCTTGACCTCGGCCGGCACGCCCGGACCGACGGCCAGCACGAACGCCGAGGTAACGGCCCGGGTCACGGGAACCAGTTCCTTCATGGGGTCATAGGCGAGCTTTTCGAACACGTGCGGGAACAGCACGACCATTGCGCCTGGCGTGAAGAGCACTTCGCTGCCGTCGTGCTTGTTCTTCACGAAGGAGGTGATTGCCATGCGCGCCGCGGCACCCGGCTTGTTGTCCACGAGCACAACCTCGGCGTACTTGCCGCGCAGGTTCTCGGCGATCAGGCGCGCGATCCCATCGGACATGTCGCCCGGAGGAAATCCGACCGTCACGCGCGCATTGGGCACCGGCTTTTCCTGCGCCAGTGCGAAGCCAGGCGCTGCAAGACCCAGGCCGAATGCAGCACCGGCCGAAAGAATGCTGCGGCGATTCATCTGATTCATTTGCATGTCTCCGTTGGTTGTCAAAACGAAAGCCCTACTGGATGAACGTCGCTGCCTTTTCAGCGACGAGATAGGTCACCGCGTTGGTGTTGGCCGACACGATGCGAGGAAGCACCGAGGCGTCGGCCACGCGCAGCCGATCCACGCCGCGCACCCGCAGTTGAGAGTCCACGACGGCATCCGGATCCGTGCCCATGCGACATGTGCCGCTCCAGTGGTGCATCGACTGCGCCGTGCGCTCAACGTAGTCCAGGATCTCCTCGTCCGACCTCGCGGCGGGACCCGGCGCCTTCTCCGCGGTGATGCGACGCGAAAGCGGAGCGTGACCGAAGATCTCCCGAACGGCGCGCACCGCCTTGACGGCGACATCACGGTCGCCTTCGGTGCTCAGGTAGTTGGCCTGGATGCGCGGCGCCGCCAGCGGATCAGGCGAGGCCAGCGTGACCTTGCCGCGCGAGCCGGGACGCAGGTTGCACACCGACACCGTGAGTTCGGGCTCCCGGCCAATGGCAAGCGTTCCGTCGGCGCCGAAGGTCCAGCTGACGGGGCGAAAGGCGATCTGAAGATCGGCCCGCGCGACGGTCTCGCTGCTCTTGACAAACGCGCAGGCTTGGGAGGCACCTGTCGTCAACGGGCCGCCGCGGGTCAGCAGATAGCGGATTCCGTGCAGCACCGCGTTCGCGCCGCGAAAGCTCGCGTTCATCGAGCTCGCCGCATCGCAGCCGAAGGTGTGGTGAATATAGAGATGGTCCTGCAGATTGCGGCCTACCCCGGGCAGGTCGGCCTTCACGTCGATGTCCAGCGCAGAGAGTTCAGCGCCGGGACCCACGCCTGAGTTCAGAAGGATCTGCGGCGAGCCGAATGCGCCAGCGCTCAGGAAGACCTCTCCCTTGCAGTGGATGGTGCGGTTCACTCCGTCTTTGACCACCTGCACGCCGGTCGCCACGCCGTTGTCGATCGCCACGCGAGCGACCTGCGCGCCCGTCAGGATCTCCAGGTTGCTGCGCGACCTCTCGATCGGGTACAGAAAGGCCTTGTCGGCGCTGTGACGCACGCCATTGCGGATGTTGTATTGCATGGGCCCGACGCCCTCGGCGCTCACATCGTTGAAGTCGCCGTTGTAGGGGATGCCGCTGGCTTGCGCTGCCTCGATGAAGGCGCTCGTCACCGGATGCAGGAACTGCGCGTCGGAGATGTGGAGCTCGCCTTCGGTGCCCCGCCGCGAAGACGTGGCGCCGGGGCGACTCTCGATCTTTTTGTAAAGCGCCAGCACTTCGGGCCAGCTCCAACCAGAGACGCCCAGCGTCGCCCAGTCGTCGAAATCCTGTGCCTGGCCGCGGAAGTAGCCCATGCCATTGATGAGGCTCGAGCCGCCGAGACCCCTGCCGCGCGGCGCGTAGATGCGCCGGCCCTGCAGGTGTGGCTCCGGCTCGGTCTGGAAGCCCCAGTTGAGCGGCCCGGGGAAAATCAGCTTCGAGACGCCAGCCGGCATGTCCACCCACAGGCTGCGCGGCCGCGGGCCGGCTTCGATGAGCAGAACCGAACGATCGGCCTTCTCTGAAAGCCTGTTGGCGAGAAGGCATCCGGCCGTCCCAGCGCCCACCACAATGAAGTCGTAATTCTTGTCCATGCCGTCCAATCAAACCAATGCCCGTTCATTCAACGATGTGCCCTGATCCGCCCGCACGGCACCCGGCTTTTGCGCATCAGCCCTGGGGAGGGCTGCGTCGAAGGCCGGGGCCGCTGCTGGACAGTTGTCACAACGCTCCTGGACAGTTGTCGCAAGAAACCCGGGAGCCCTCGCCGACGACGCTGGCGGCAACTGGCGTCGCGCGGGTCTTACCCGTTTCCAGGTGAAAAGCGCGTCACCTGGATGAAGCGCCGCACCAAGGAGCGCAGTGAGGTCAGAAGGGGTAGTGGCGGTCGGTCGTCTGAACCGTGATCCACCGGAGTTCGGTGAACGCTTCGACGCCGGACTGGCCGCCGAAGCGCCCGTAGCCCGAGTCCTTGACGCCCCCAAACGGCATCTGCGCCTCGTCGTGGACCGTGGGGCCATTGATATGGCAAATGCCGGACTGAATGCGCTTCGCAACGTTCCAGGCTTTGGCGATATCGCGGCTGAAAAGTGCAGAAGACAGGCCGTAGGGGTTGTCGTTGGCGCAGGCAATGGCGGCCTCGATCCCGTCGACACGCACGATGCCCTTGACGGGGCCGAAGCTCTCTTCGCGGTAGATCGCCATCTCGGAGGTGACATGGTCGATCAACGTGGCCGGAAACAGCGTGTTCTCCGACTTGCCACCACACAGGAGCTTGGCACCCTTTGCCAAGGCGTCGTCGATGAGCGCGTTGCAGCGCTCGACGGTACCCATGTCGACGACGGAGCCGAGCACCACCGGACCTTCGCGCGGATCCCCCAAAGGCAGGCTGCGCGCCTTGGCGACGAGTTTCTCGACGAACTGGTCCGCGATCGCCTGGTCCACGATGATCCGCTCCGTGGACATGCAGATCTGTCCCGAATTGGCGAACGCGCCGAACGCAGCACCATTCACTGCCGCGTCGAGGTCCGCATCGTCCAGGACGAGCAGAGGCGCCTTGCCACCGAGTTCGAGCACAGCCGGCTTGAGATATCGGGCGCACAGGCTTGCGATGATCCGGCCGACTTTCGTGGATCCCGTGAAATTGACTCGCCGAACGGCAGGGTGCGCGACCATGGCCTCAACCACTGCGCCGGCGTCCTGCGGAGCGTTGGTCACAAAATTGACGACGCCCGGCGGCAGGCCGGCCTCTTGCAAGGCCTCGATGATCAGACCATGGGTTGCCGGAGACAGTTCGGAGCCCTTGAGAACGACCGTATTCCCACAGGCCAACGGAGTGGCCACCGCTCTGACGCCCAGGATGACTGGCGCATTCCATGGCGCCATGCCGAGCACAACCCCCGCGGGTTGGCGCACGGCCATGGCCAAGCTCCCGGGAACATCCGAGGGGATGATCTGGCCATTGATCTGCGTCGTCAGAGCCGCTGCTTCCTGCAGCATGCCCGCAGCAACGTGAACGTTGAAGCCAGACCAAATCGCGGACCCCCCGGTTTCCGAAGCGATCGTGCGTGCAAAGTCTTCTGCCTTGGATTCCAGAGCAGCGGCTGCCTTCAGGAGCAGCGCACGCCGCTCTCCCGGGCCCAATGCGGACCAGGCAGGGAACGCCTCCTGAGCCGCCTCGACCGAGCGAATGGCGTCTTCGATGGTTGCAGCGGGAGCGCGTGTGGCGACCTTGCCATCGAGCGGATTGCGCCGCTCGAAGTAAGCCCCGTTGGATGCGCGGCACTTCTCGCCGCCGATAAGAAGGGAAATCTCCTGCATAAATGTCTCCACTAAGTGATTGGAATGAGTCAATGAACTCGATGCTCAGTCGACGATGAGCTCGAGCAAGCAGGGTTCGCTGCAATCCAGCGACTGCCTGAGTGCTTCAGCCAACTCTTCGGGGTTTTCGACGCGTCGGCCCCGAAGGCCCTGGCCTTTGGCCAGCGATACGAAGTCGAGCCCTGGAAGATCCGTCCCCTGGGGCTTCTCCCCGGGGGCGTAGTCGAACACGGGCGCGAAGTCCTGCAGCGCTGCGTACCTGCGGTTGTTCAGAATGACGAACGTCACCGGCAGGTTCAGCTGCGCTGCGCTGTAGAGCGCCTGGATCGAGTACATGCTGGATCCGTCGCCAATGAGCGCGATGACACGACCGTTCAATCCCCTCTGCCTGCGGGCGAGGGCCACACCCACCGCTGCGGGCATGCCGTATCCCAGTCCTCCGCTGGCCATGGTGTAGAAGGTTTCAGCACCGCCCATGGGCAAGTAGGCTTGCATGACGCCGCGCGAGCCGGGCGCTTCCTCGACGACCACGTCGTCAGCGCCCCGGGCCGCATCCAAGCTCTGCAGCGCATACGCAACCGACATGGGCATGCATGGCTTGACGGCAGCCACCGGCGCTCGCTGCGGCGGAGCGGCTCGTGGCGCGGCGGGAGAAGATGACGCGAGGAGAACCTCCACTGCGAGATGGACGCTCGATACGACGCTGTCTCCCACTGGCGTCCAAGCAGCCATCTGCGGGTCATCGACGATTTGCCAGAGCTTTGTTCCTTCGGGCAGGAAGCGACCCTGCCCTTCGATGTGATAGATGAATGCAGGCGCACCCAGCACCAAGACGAAGTCGTGGCCTGCGAGGCTTTGGACTATGCGCTCCCGCATCGGCGCCAGGAAGCCGCCAAACAGCGCGTGATGCTCGGGGAACCCGCAACGCGCGCTCATGGGCGCCACATAGACCGTTGCCTGATGCTGCTCAGCCAGCCGGACGACCCGTTCCACCGCATTGTCCCGGTCCACCCCCGCCCCCACAACAATGGCGGGACGCGCACTGTCGGCCAGCGCCCGCGAGACGCTGCCTATCGCATCCGGCTCAGGCGCAATCGCGTGGCTCACCCGTCTCGGCACCACCCAGTCCGATGGCCTGTCCCAGTCGTCGGCGGGGATGGAGATGAAGACGGGACCACAAGGCGGTTGCATCGCCACCTGGTACGCGCGCAAAAGCGCCAGCGGAACGTCCTCGGCGCGCGCGGGCTCGATCGCCCACTTGACGTAGGGCCGCGGCAGTTCGGTGGCCCGGGTGGACGACAGAAAGGGGTCGAACGGCAGGATCGATCGCGCCTGCTGCCCGGCGGTGACGATCAGCGGCGTCTGATTCTGATAGGCCGTGAAGATGTTTCCCATGGCATGGCCCACGCCGGCAGCCGAGTGCAGGTTGACGAGCGCCACACTGCGTCTCGCCTGCGCGTAGCCGTCGGCCATGCCGATGACGACGGACTCCTGCAGGCCCAGGATGTAACGGAAGTCCGTCGGGAAGTCGCGGAACATGGGCAGCTCCGTCGATCCGGGGTTGCCAAAGACCGTGTCGATTCCCAGGTCGCGCATCAAGCGCAAAAATGCCTCGCGTACGGTGGGTCTTTGAGGGGTGGATGAAGTGAGAGCCGGTTGCACGAGATGCCTTTCAACTGCGCCCGAGTCTGCGCCGCGGGGATTAGTCTGGCAACAATATGAACCTACTAAGTGCTATCCATAAAATGGATAACATGGAATCCCTTGATCTGAACCTGCTGCGCTTGTTCGATGTCGTTTACACCACGCGCAATATCAGCCGGGCTGCCCAGCAGCTCGGAATGTCACAACCGGCGACCAGCCAAGCTTTGACCCGACTGCGCCTGGCACTGGGTGATCACCTGTTCGAACGGGCACACGGCGGGGTGCGCCCGACACCCCGAGCCGAAGAGCTTGCGCGATCCATTCAAGCAGGCCTTGCTCTATTGGACGCGGCCATGACGAACGAGGGGAGCTTTGACCCGTCTACATCGACAGCGGAGCTGCGTCTGCACCTGACAGACATCGGCGAGGCCCGCTTTCTTCCTCGGCTCATGCGCGAGATGCAGCGGGTCGCACCCGCAATGCAGGTTCAGGCGAAAGCCTGGCCGCAGGCGGACATCCCACAGGCCCTGGACAACGGGGACATTCACTTGGCCATCGGTTTTCTGCCCGAAGTTCGGGATTCGCTGCGCACGGAGTTGATCGAAGATCGGTACGTCTTTCTTCTGCGGGCGGATCACCCACTGGCCGAACAATTCAAGCGAAGAACTTTGGCTCCCCAGCAGCTGCAAAAGCTCGATCTGGTGGCTGTACGGTCTCACGCTCAGACGCTGCGCATCCTGCATTCGTTGAACCTGGAGCGACGCATCAAACTGATGACGTCCACCTTCCTCGCACTGCCTGCCATCGTTCGCGACACCGACCTGGCCGTTCTGATGCCCAGAGTCATTGCCGCCGGATTCGAACCGGCGGACCGGTTCCAGCTCTGGGACGCCGGCGTACCTTCGAACAGGTTCACAGTAGCGCTGCACTGGAGCCGACGCCACGAGCACTCGCCCATGCTGCGGTGGGCGCGCGAACTGCTGGTCTCGCTGTTTCGATCCCCGGCCGAAGTCGCGACGCGAAGGCTCGCACGCAAGTGAGTCGCCGAGATCTCCTGCCTCGTTTGAGACAGCCGACGTGTGAGCTCGCGACAGCGCCAGCGCGCGCCGCGGACGCAGCCCAACACCCCGATTGCAGGCAGTGGGACAACCCAGGCTGCGAGCAAGCCACTCAAGAGCTCAAGAGGCGGCAGGCAAAGGATCAGGAGAGCA
>Ga0182738_1000822_pt1 | contig 41385 bp, 35 predicted proteins | sample eDN5th30CBELigMG_FD_128876 | JGI IMG/M metagenome (GOLD analysis project Ga0182738, IMG submission 128876) | Enriched Miracle-Growth compost microbial communities from Emeryville, California, USA - eDNA 5th pass 30_C BE-Lig MG (version 2)... ...
AAGGCTAATCAATTCGCGATCTAATTAAGCAGGATTAATTGCAGGTTGAGGCCTCAAATCATCAAATTAAAAAGTTTAATCTTTGATTTTACTCAAGTTTTTTCTTTACTCAAAGAGAAATCGATTTCATCTTGGAGAAAGATCGAGCTAAGCTTTTTTGAAAAGCGAGAGAGAGAACTCATTCTCAACCTATTGATTAGTTTTTAGCCATATTTTTAATCAGACGTTAATCAACTAATCAATCACAAAAAACTGACCTAGGATCTTCACAGTTTATTTTTTTTTCCTTGGGGAAAGAAATTTTTTTCTAACTTTTCAGCCAAAAAAACTTTTTGAAAAAGACATCACAAAGACAACACAAAAATGTTTACATTTTTTTTTCACAAAGATGCATAAACAAGACAAAATCCATTTCTACTTAGGCCAAGACCTGATGGATATCTTGAGATAAAACACGGTCTTTAAATATTTCATTATTCAGGACAAACTCCATCGGGATCATCGTTAACATTCTTTTGGATTTTATTATGCGATTTCCCAAACCTTTTGATGACTGATACCAGAGCACAGCATACATGAAAATAGATAAAATTAAAATTACAATAAATTGAATGGCTCCATTCAGCTTGGACTGACTGAAAAAATCATCTTTAGCTTCCACAAGAAGAGTCCTCAGGACCATTACAGCCGGAGTGAGATACTTTGTCATCCTTGCTAGAAATAATATGTTAGAGGGCTTCTTTGTCAAGGAACAATTACCAATTTTCAAGTAGTCTGGACTGAGAATTGCATCTGTAATTGTGCTATTTACTTCAGTCATATTTGATGTATCAATCTGACTCAGGCTGGCTTGATAGTCCTGGATCACAGAATCTCCCAATAAGGCATCTGTCAGCATAATCATTCGAAGCCCATTTGTTAAAAGCCCATTCGCAAATTGTTCACAATCTATTTAAAATTATCATCTCTTCCTATAGAAAACTATCGACCTGCTTGTTCAGATGCGATTGAGGAATAATAGGGACAAATACTCTGAGTACTCATTTCATTGTAGAGTTTCAAGTAGTCTGAGAATGGGCCTGGGAGATCCAAAACGTCTGAATCCAAAACGTGAGAGTTTGCATCTTCGAGGAGATTTCGGAATCGAAGCCTTTGATTTACAATTTTACTGTGGCCAGGATAGTCATAGATAGCAGTAGAATTCACAGTAGAAATCTCTTCACTAATATAAGCATTCAGATAAGTAAAGTAGCAGGTCCGACCCATATTCAATGTCATGTGATTATAAAATCGTTTCTCTTTGTCCAAAAATGCCCTCTCAAAAAATAAATAAACGGAAATAAACATCAGGATCCAAAACAATGTTCCTAATGAAACTCCAAACACGACCAATCTTCTATTCCCTTTTTCTGTCCTGATCTTCTTTGGTATTCTGTCATCTTCATTATGAACCTTAATTGACTCCTGCTTGGCTGGCACAATATTCTCCTTATCAAATATTGACCTTCTTCGAACCTCTTCTTTTTGCGAGTTCCTTGGAGAATTTTCTTCGTTCTGATTAAATCTCCGACTTGAGATAAGATTTCTCTCACTAACTTGCTGTTGATGTTGGGTCGATAAAAGCCTTGCTGAGCTCATAAGCATAGGATCTCTGGGACTTGCAACATCTACTGTGGTTTGTCTGTACCCATCAAGTGTTGGCATTTGAGTGCCCAGAGTCAAAGGACTTAATTGTATGGTTGGCCCTCGGAGACCTTCGTCGATATTAACAGTATCTGGATCTTCCGATTCATCAATATTTGACCGAACTTGAGATTCATCAGGGCTTCTGATTTCATGTTCTTGAGAAGCATTTACAGTCTTTATATGATTTCGCGAGTTTCCGAAAGCAGATTCTTCTTCCTCTTCTTCATATCCAACAGCAGGATCAATCAAAGTCTTCAGATATTCTTCTTTGTAGCGTTCGCCATTTTCAATCATAGACTCGATTTGGCCGATAGGGATATAACCAAAGAGAGAGATGATCTTGTCTTTTGTATGAAGAGCTGCAAAGATGAAAGGAATGCTCACAAGAGCTGCGATTGCAATCGTGATTTCACTAATCACCAAAATTGTTTGGAAGGTCTTCTCATAATGCTCCCTTCGTTCAGTGTGAAAGTTAGCCAAGTTGTCAATCATCAACTCAGCCCCTTCCCGAAGCGGACCAAATCCATTTCTGATAGCATAGTTGAAGCTTTTCAGACCAGGATCGACTTTACTTTGTGGACTCACCAATGAATCTAGACTGGAATTTCGCACTTGGTCAACTGCCGTCATAAACTGGAAATATCCGTCCAAATAAATTTTCTCTTGCAGAATCACTCCGCTATCAACAAAAAGTTCAAATGTAAACCTCTCAGTATCAGCTGAAGTGAAAGTAGACTCTTCAAGATTTAAAGAAGCTTCGATGAGTTGAAATTGGAAGTCGGACAAAATACTTGAAAAGATGTTTATCTAAAAAATTACTTTGGATTCTGATTAATTATTTATACCTTTGTTGAGGAAGTGTTTGTGTAATAAGAAATGTAAGAAGACGGCAGAATCTTGCTTGTATAAGTCAGATATTGATATTGCCTGACACCAGTGATAACATCACCAAGGCTTCTGTATCGGTTGTATGCCGTCATAGTATAGTTTATCAAATCTGAAAACTCGTTCATTTGTCTATTTGTCATGCTGAGTTGAAACGCTATTTCAGATTTATTAGAGCTTTGAAAGGAAGTATAAAAATTGTTACAGGCCAAGCCAATGAGCAAAAGGAAGAACATCCCAAAGACAATCATTAAGACTCTCATTGCTCTTGAACTTTTCTTATTTGAAAACAAAATCCGAATTTCTTTCAATGTCTTTAAATCTTCATTCACTGTTGCCACAGAGCCTTCTCCAATTCCATCAGCATCGTCTTCACTATCACCTGATCTATTATTCTTGTCAGCTCTAGGTGAGGCCTCTGCAAGATGACCTGCGTGTTGTGGTGACATTTCATGCCTTTTGAGAATCTTTGGGGATTTAACTCTTTGAGTTTCCCCTTCATGAACAATCTCTGTAAACTTCAACACTTGAACTCTATTCCCAAAGTAATCTGCTTCTAAAATCATTCTCAACGTAACTCTTGCTTGTCTAAATCGTGTAAAACGCTCTCTATTATTTCAAAGTTAATTCTTGAAAATATTATCTAGATTTTTACCTTGAAGACTCTTGTTCCTCTCCCTCACTCGCTTCTTCCTCTCTTAAAGCTTGTTCAGATATGAAATGATATTGACTCAATTTTGACGTGTCCAAAACTGTTTCGATACCCTCTTCAGATTTTAACTTCGTCATATCAAGTCCACCAAACTCTCTCAACAAATCAGTCACCACGACGTCTCCAGCCCCTTCATTTCCTTCCACAAAATTACATGATATACCGAATATATCCCAACAGCTTCGACTCACACCTTGAATTAATTGGGTGTCTGTGTTAATAATCAAATAACAAGCGCGCTTCTTTGTTCTCTCCCCAACGATCCCCTCGTTGAAATCATCTCTCAAATCATCAACTTCCCTCAAAAATCCTGCAAGACGAATTCCTTCTTTCAATGTTGGCAAAATATAAACGACAACATTACAAGGAATGAGATATCCATTCTTATCAGCAGGAAATACGATTTTATTTCTGTGAGGATCATGAGATTTTTCCGAGGTATTTAATAAATAAGCCGTCAGTAATTGATCATGAACTTCCGCAAAAATTTTTGGCATCAAGACGCTCACATTTCTATTCAGCAGCTCAGCCTTTGTATATCCCAATTTCTCAGATATTGCTGACCCAATGTCGGTCATTATTCCCATGGTCTTATGACTCGCACTTATAATTACAAATCGATCTTGATCCTCTTCAATGTATCCTAGTTCATGAGTATCAATTTGATGCTTTGTAATTAAAGTTGTAGTTTCATGATCCAGCTTTTCGAAAGCTTTTGTGCTCTCATTCGAATCAGGGATAACAATTTTTGTGTAATCTCCGTATGCTCGATGAAGCCTGATGTGACTCGGATTTATCGCCATTAGATTCGCATATTTCTCCATGATCACATCTGTTGAGTCCACAACTCGAGATCCAGAATGATACAATCGGGTTATATGAGGCGAAGTCTCTAATAACTCGCTCCAAAAGTCAAGATAGTGAGATATAGCTTCTGATAAGAGTCCTTCTAGTTCAGTAAATCCTTCATGGAATGCCATAATTCTGCTGAATTCAGTTCCTTTAGCTTCTTTTTCTCTTTGATTATTCTCGATGATTTCGTGCTCCATCACCATCTTGTAATAAAATGCCATGAAATCCTCTTCAGCTCTTCTGTTGACAGTTTCAGTTATTTCAAGCTCATGTAAAGCTTTAAAAGTATTTTTCAGCTTCACGTGATGAACAAAGGCTGATAATAGGTGGAGTTTTCCACTCTTTGGGAACTTCCCCAATGCTTGATCAATCAAATTTTGTACCCATCCATACCAAACTTTCTCATCCTCCTCAGGTGATAAATCTAGATAACCGTTGAAGATATTCACTTTTTAAATCCCCCTTACCTTCATTTTTTGATAGCTGGAGGCATTGGCAGCTGACAATACTACATTGTCTGACATGAAGGTTTACGAGACCTTCGAGTTCCATCCATTGTTTTGGGTTTTCTATTCACAAAAATTATTCTCTTTTCAGTGTCACACCCGATTTACTTCTTTTCTTGATCAAGTCAATAAGCACGGTCACATATATTTCAACATCAGTATCCTTGATAAAATCTTTGATATGCAGAATTTTAAATTGATTATGTCTTTGCTTAATAATCTGGTTCACCCCATAGATTATCACCGGACAACACAAAAAGAATATCACGATTATTGATGCATCTGTCGATTCTTCATCTATTCCCAAGCGCACAAGTTCATAAACAGTCACCCAAAGGATCAAAACTTCGGTCCCAATTCTGTAGAAGAAATTCGATTTATTAAAATCTGGGTTCTGTCTATATCTGTACACCAGCTTTCCGGACCACAGCAATACGTAAATATACACAACAAAGCTCAAAGATTTATACTATTTCAACCATTATTATGAGAAAAAGCCAGTATTTAATTTACCTTTGCAGTCAGTACCAAAAATAAAGGCAACAATAGTTTCATGTATAGCCTGTAAAGAAGTGGTCTATTTTGAGTCGAAGCATAAGGAGCAGAAGAGAAAGGGTTCAAATCGCAGCTGTAAAGGATACTGGGGATCGCTATAAACATCTGAATTGCTATTCCCAGTAATGCGACAATGAAATGCAGGAAATAAATCCCTTCATAACAAACTAGGTCTCCGCGAACTTTGCTTTCATCATTGCAAACAAGCACAGCAAGATAAATGTGAAATATCGGCAGAGCCAACACGAAGCCGATCATCATAGCGCTAAAAAAGACAAATGAAACTGCGACTCGTTCACCTCGAGATTTTAAAGCGTTTGGCTTAACTAATGATGAGCCAGCGATAAATGCAACCAATAAACAAAGCATTTTCCATCCAAAGGCAAGGTAAAGGAGAGAAAGAAAAACCTTTTTGTTGTTGTTATCCAAAGCGTTGTCAATCTTATCAATAGATAATGAGATTTATCATATGAATCAGGATTACTTGGATGGAATAAAGGACATCTTCAAGCCACTGCTTAGCGGAAGTGTTGTGAACAAACTTGGGAGCAATTGAATACCAACATAGTTGAAGTGTTTCGAGAGCAATTACAAATCTGTAAAAATGCTTATTATGCATCTCCGTTTTGGCGAGCTCACTGAAGCAAATGTAAACCTTGGAAGGTATGATATGAGAAAGAAGAGCTTATTTACTTTTTTCTTGAAAGTTGATTGCTTGTCAGCATCATAAAAAATCTTCATAAGGTAGGAGTTTTCTTAGCCTTTCCAGAAATAAGGAAGTAACTTCTACTTTCAAATAAAAAGTTTAACAAGTGTTTAAAATTTTCACTCTTTTCTCTATGCAATAAAAATCCCAAAGAGTTTTCCCTTTCGTTTGTTTAGCTGACCAGAGTTTTCAACTGGCCACAAGCAGATCCCGAGAAGGCTGCATGATTGTTTTGGAAAACTTTTGAGGTAGAGGAGCTCTTGGGGGTTTAGTTTTTTCATTGTGGATTAGATAAATTTGGAGTTCATTTGCTAAATTTAGATGGGGAGACAAAATGACTTTCAAAGATAAAAATTAATTCATTGCAAATCACCCAAACTTAGCAAAGTATCCCAATAAATTAAGCAACGTTCTCACAGAGTTAATTGAACATACCATAAGTCTTGTTTCACCGAAAGGAGATATTACCTCGCCTTTTCTGAAAACAAAAAAAGTTGGAGGAAAAAAATTGACTCAAAATTTTTTTGGAAAAATCTTTGAAAATTTCTTTTTGAGAAAGGCTGAGTTTTAAATTTCTTATGGAAATTTTTTTTTTCAGGAATCTTTTCTCCATTCTCTCCACTTCAAAAATCAAGAAATTTTTTCAGTTTTTTCTCTCTTGCAAGATCGATTAACTCAGAGCTATAAAAAATCCGATTTTTAGAGTCCTTAAAATAGAAAATTAGATAATGATATCAATTGGATAAAATGCCATCAAGAGCGACACTTGCCCATACACTTTTTGTGACGCCTCTTGTCAGCCCTGCATTCAGTTTATATAATATTTACAATCAACACAAAAATACACAAAATAAAAATTTTTTTTCTCAAAACTTTTTTTCTTTAAATTTATTCCTCAAAACATCCCAATTAAGTCAAAACACGTTGAATATCTTGCGATAAGACCCTTTCTTTGAGTGCCTCATTATTCAAGACAAGGTCCATTGGCATCATATTGAGCATTCTCTTTGATTTTATGATTCTATTTCCGATGCCTTTGGCTGACTGATACCACATCAGACCATACATTCCAAAAATTAAAATCAAATAAGCGATAAACTCAACGACTCCAATCACTTGACAATGATAAAAAAAGTCATCTTTTGCTTCTGTAAAGAAGTCCCGCAGCATTGCCATTGTTGGATCTAGATATTTCCAAGTACTTGCTACAAAATAAGTCAGTAAAGATTTTATTATGGTTCTTTTTACCGAGCTCAATATAGTCGGAGCCTGAAACGATACTAACAATCGTGGCATTTACTTGGGCACTATCTGAAGTATCAATCTGGCTTATTTTGTCTTGGTAATCTTGAATTATACTATCACCCAAATTCAAACTTGACAGAATGATCATTCGAACACCATTTTTCATGAGACCACCTCCAAATTGTTCACAATCTATTTTTTTTAGAGGCTTCATTACTCAAAGAATGGTTCAACCTGCGACTTCAGATGCGACTGTGGAATAGTAATTACAAATATTCCCAGTAGTTGCTGCAACATATAAGTTGATATAATCTGAAAAAGACCCAGGTAAATCCAAATTATCAGTATCCATAACGTGACTATTTGCTTCGTCTGTGAGATCTCTATACCGAAGCCTTTGATTCACAATCTCTGTCTTACCTATGGTAAAAAAAATTAAGATGCTTATTTTATTAAAATTCTACCAGGATAGTCGTAAACAGCTGTTGTGTTGGGATTTGCAATCTCCTCATTTATAAACCCGAGCATATAGGTGAAATGTGAGGTTCGTAACATATTTCGCGTTACGTGTGAATAAACTTTTTTTGTTTGATCCAGAAACCACCTTTCAAAAAATACATAGCTAATAATGAAAATCACGATCCAAAACACTGTTCCTGCAGATATTGCCAAAAGCACCAACCTCTTATTCCCTTTTTCTGACCGAATCTTCTTTGGTATTCTACCATTCTCCATCTCCTCATTATGAACCTTGATTGACTCCTGCTGGGCTGACACAATATTGCCCTTATCAAAGATTGACCTTCTTCGGACCTCTTCTTTTTGCGAGTTCCTTGGAGAAGTTTCTTCATTATGATTGAACTTACTTGAAATTAAGTTTCTCTCGCTAAACTGCTGTTGATGTTGGGTCGATAAAAGCCTTGCTGAGCTCATTAGTATAGGGTCTCTGGGGCTTGCTGCATCTACTGTGGTTTGTCTGTACCCACCAAGTGTTGGTATTTGAGTGCCTAGAGTCAAAGGACTTAATTGTATTGTTGGACCTCGAAGACCTTCGTCGATATTTACGGTATCCGGGTCTTCAGAATCATCGATCTGAGAGGGAACTTGAGATTCATCAGGACTTCTAGCTCCATGCTCTTGAGAAGCGTATCGAGTATTGATGACATTTCTTGAGTTTCCTAAAGCAGATTCTTCTTCTTCTTCATACATCACAGCCGGGTCGATGAAGGTCTTCAGATATTCTTCTTTGTAACGTTCGCCGTTTTCAATCATTGATTCTATTTGACCCACAGGAATATAACCAAACAATGAGATAATTTTATCTTGGGTGTGGAAGACCGCAAATCCAAATGGAATACTGATAACAGCAGCGACCGCAATTGTAATCTCGGTAATGATTAAAATTATCTCAAAAGTCTTGCCATAATAATCTATTCTCTCATCATGATAGTCATCAAAGTTATCCAACATTAGCTCAGCACCTTCACGAAGAGGACCAAATCCGTTTCTAACGGCATAACGGAAACTCTTCAATGCAGGGTCGGTTGTACTCTGAGGACTGACAAGAGAATCGAGACTCGCATTGTACACTTGATCAACTGCAGTCATGTATTGGAAGTATCCATCCAAATAAAGTTTCTCTTGAAGGATTGTGCCTGTATCCACAAAAAGCTCAAATGTAAAGGTTTCGGTGTCAGCTGAAACAAAAGAAGTGTCTGCAAGTTCTAACTCAGCTTGTATGAGTGAAAATTGGAAACTCGATAACGAGTTGGAAACTCTCTTTATCTATAAATAAAGTTTTTAGAAAAAAATTTAAAGGGAAACTACCTTGGCTCGAGCAAGTCCAGCATAGTAGTCGAGAGAAGCAGAAGGGATCAAATCACGACTGTATGTCATATATTGGTATTGTCGAACAATATTAGTCAGATCACCAAAATTTCGATATCGATTTTGGGCAACTAATGTGTAGTTTATCAAATCTGAAAAATCTTGGATCTGCCTCTTTATCATGCTCATTTGAAAAGCTCCAAGTCCAATAAGCAAGAGGAAAAATAGCGCAAAGACGATAAGTAAAACCCTCATTGCTCTTGAGCTTTGTTTATTCGAAAAAAGAATTCGAATTTCTTTCAAGACCTTTAGTTCTTCATTCACTGTTCCCACAGATCCTTCTCCAATACCATCAGTGTCGTCTTCACTATCACGAGATCTATTATGCTTGTCAGTTCTAGGTGAGGCATCTGCAAGATGATTTGCGTGTTGTGGGGACATTTCATGTCTTTTGAGGATCTTTGGAGATTTCACTCTTTGCGTTTCCCCTTCATGAACAATCTCTGTAAACTTCAACACTTGAACTCTATTCTCGAAATAATCTGCTTCCAAAACCATTCTCAATGTGACGCGAGCTTGTCTAAATCGTGTAAACCGATCTCTATTATGTCAAAATTAATTCTTGAAAAACATCATTCAGATGATTACCTTGAAGACTCTTGTTCTTCATCTTCATTTTCTTGACTCACTTCTTCCCTAAAAGCTTGTTCAGATATGAAATGATATTGACTCAATTTCGAAGTATCTAAAACAGTTTCAACACCATCTTCGGACTTCAATTTCATCATATCAAGTCCACCAAATTCGCCAAACAAATCTGTAACTCCCACATCTCCTGCTCCTTCGTTTCCTTCCACAAAGTTACATGATATACCAAATGTATCCCAACAGCTTCGACTCACACCCTGAATCAATTGAGTATCTGTATTAATTATCAAATAGCAAGCACGCTTCTTTGTTGTCTCTCCAATGATTCCCTCATTAAAATCATCTCTCAGATCATCAAGCTCCCTTAAAAAACCTGCAAGTCGAATTCCTTCATTTAGAGTTGGCAAAATATAAATCACAGCATTGCATGGAACCAGGTATCCACTTTTATCACAGGGGAACACAACTCTATTCCGATGAGAATCATGAGATTTTTCCGAGGTATTTAATAGATAAGCCTTCAATAGTTGATCATGAACTTCAGCAAAAACTCTTGGCATCAACACAGAAATGTTTCTATTCAAGAGCTCAGCTTTAGAGTACCCAAACATTTTGGGGATATTCGTACCGATATCAGTAATTATTCCCATATTCTTATGATTACCACTGACAATCACAAAACGATCCTGATCTTCTTCAATATATCTCAAGGCATATGTGTCGATTTGATGCTTTGTCATGAGAGTCGTGGTTTCATTATCCAACTTTTCAAAGGCTTTTGTGCTCTCATTCGAATCAGGAAGCACAACTTTTGTAAAGTCACCGTATGCTTGATGAAGTCGGATATGACCAGGATTTATTGCAATTAGATCAGCATATTTCTCCATAATTTTGTCCGTTGAGTCCACAACATGAGCACCAAATGAATACAAGCGGGTTATATGAGGTGAAGCCTCTAAGAGTTCGCTCCAAAAATCAATGTAAACATTTATAGCTTCCGATAAAAGCCGTTCAAATTCTGTGAATCCTTCATTAAAGGCCATAATCCTGCTAAATTCACTCCCTGTAGTCTCTTTTTCTTTGTCGTCATTTTCGATGATTTCTTGTTCCATCAACATTTTGTAATAGAAACAAGTAAAATCTTCTTCAGCTATTTTATTCAAACTTTCTGTGATCTCAATTTCATGTAATGCTTTGAATGTGTTTTTTAGCTTCTCATATTGAACAAAAGCTGATAAAAGATGAAGCTTGGAACTCTTTGGAAATTTCTCCAATCCATGTTCGATCAAATCATGCACCCAACTGTACCATAACTTTTCATCTTCTTCTGGCGATAAATCTTCATTTTTGGATAATTGGAGACATTGACAGCTGGGGATGGTACATTGCCTGATATGATAATTCACAAGACCTTCTAACTCCATCCATTGTTTTGCTTTTTCTATTTTAAACAAATATTATTCTCTTTTCATTCAAATCTTATTTACTTCGTTTTTTGATAAGATCGATAATCACATGTAGATACATTTCGACATCAATATCTTTATTGAAATCCTTGATATGCATGACTTTAAACTGATCAGCCCGTTGTTTTATGATGTGATTCACTCCATAGACTATGACAGGACAGCATAAAAGGAATATCACGCTTATTGATGCATCCTTCGATTCTTCATCGAGTCCCAAGCGAACAAGCTCGTAAATAACAAGCCAAAGAGTCAAAGCGTCTTGACCAACTTTGAAGAAAAAACTGGATCTATCAATATCTGGTACCTGTCGGTATCGATAGAAAAGAGCTCCAAGCCATATGACTCCATAAAAATATACTATGATACTCAAAGATTTTGTCTATGGATTAGCGTAAGAGAATTTTTCAAAAGAGGAAATTTTTACACTGTGAACCAGCACTGCAAATAAAGCCAGTAGAAATTTAAGGTAAAGTCGGTAGATAAAGGTTCTATTTGTTGGTGAGGCATGAGGAACCGACGAAAAGGGGTTGAGCACGGAGGTAAAGACAATCGTGGCAATTGCCATTCCAAAAAGTGAGAAAATTCCCAAGATTGCAACAATTAAATGTACAAAGTAAGTTCCTTTGTAACAAACCAGATCGCCGTGAGCTTTATTGTCGTCTTGGCAAATGATAACAATGAGATATATATGCATCATTGGAAGTGCGAACCAGTAAGTTATCAAACCAGTGGAGACATTCAAGAAGTTGAAGAAAATAGACCGACCTCTTGCATTAGATTTTGTCAGTTTTGAGCCAACTAAAAACGCAAGTAAAAAACACAGCATTTTCCATCCAAAAGCAATATACAGTAACGATAAAAGAACCCTTTCATTGTTTGTATCAAAAGCTTTGTCAGCCTTAAAGTATAAGATCATGATGAATAGTGAATTTTGACTACCTCAATAGTATATAGGGCTGTTTCAAGCCATTGCTTTGCAGAAGTGTTGTGGATGAATTTTGGCGAGATTGAATACCAAAAGAATTGAAGACCCTCCAAGATGAGGAAAAGCATATAACCTGAGTTTATGTTGTTTTTTTGGCATTTGGCGAGTTCACAAAAAAAAACATAGGCCTACGAAGAGATGAGAGGAAGAAAGAGATGGTAATGTGCCTTTTTCTTGACAGTTGCCTGGTTGTCAATATCATAGAATTTCTTCATGGGATGATGGGATGGGGATAGTTTTTCTATCCAAAATAAAAGAAATAACTTCTACTTTCAAATAAAAAATTTAAAAGTGCTTTGGCATGCCGAATTTTCCTCCTACTTTCAATATTTTCATGCTCTTTTCTTGCTTTTTATTCAACAGAGAGACTAGTTCCTAGGGATTGTTTACTTGAGTTCCGGTTTACTTGACTTTGGAAGGTTTTTTGATGATGGAAAGTTAATATGCTGACTTTTATCAGTTGATCAATTTAATCAATTTTTCTATATCGAAACAAAAGAATTAGGGGAGATTTCACATCATAATAAAGTCGGATTATTTTCTATTTAACCCAAAATTTTTGGTCATTCGTTTTTTGAAAGGATCAAAATTCCGAGCAAAAGGTGAATTTCTTTATAAAAATAACAAGGGATTGTTGATTGCTGGAGAAAAAAAATTTTTTTTTTTTTTTTTTGGGATTCTTTTTTGTTCTTCTTCTCATTCACTCAGCCAATACAAATGAAGAATCAAGGCAAAAGTAAAGCTAAACAATAAAAATTCTTCAGTCAACTTTAAGTTGAGATTAATCGAAAAAGATAGATGAATTATTAAAACCCAAAAACTCCAACATTAACTCATTTAATTTATTCAAAATAGCAAATGGTTCCTTCTTTAATCCATTAATAAATACTTGAACTCATCTAACTGCCTGCTGATCTCTTTCCCTCATCAAACATACTCTTTCTCACTGAGACAGCCTCCGAAATTATATCCTCTTTGGTTCCATTCTTCATTTAAACTTTTTCAATCAATACAGAATGAATTCCCATATTTTAATTTGAATTGATTAATTCAGGTTTTTCCACAGAGATTTTAACAAAATCGATCTTATTTTATAAATGTATCGAGCTTCCATAAGCAGCTATAAATCTTCCAACAGTCCTATTCGAGCTAGAGATTCCTACTTTTTCAGCTCTTCTCCCCAAAAAACCCCTTCCAATAAAATCTCCACAAGCGTTTCTCATCATCATAAAGAAACCTCTGGCTTATCAATTGGCCCTCTAACTCCAAAAAGTCCCATTACTAGCTCAAAGCTTGCACATATGAAAATGTCTAGTACTCTCCCTTCATTTCAAAGACCGTTGCCAGATCGCGTGAATGCAAGAGAAACCGGAAAAAACCAAGACACCCCTTTGCCTTTCAATAGAAAGGAGTCGCAATTGGGGGTTTTGTTTCATTTGGAAAAGCCTCATTATTTAACTGATGCAGCCAGAGCTGATGTTTTATTTCGACAAGAGTTTGCTACACAAAGAAAGAAACCAGAACATGATGATGCCATTGATGTGAGGAAACTTGATGAATGGCAAATGACCTTCGGTCGATCTAAAAGTAACCAAAAAATCTTCAGGATTGTGTGTATAATCAAACCACATAGATCACATAAGCTTGACAAAGCCAACAGATTTGATGGAGCAATACAAAACAAAAAATAAACAACATAAAGAGAAGGAAAGAAAGGATTTTCCTAGTGTTAGACAAGATATTCTCAATAAAATTATCTGTCTTCCTGATGAAGATGATCTCTGTAATCGATTCTTTCTTGATAAAATCGTCTAAATATTTGACCCTAGTGGGAGTGAGAAATAACCATAATTCGAGACTACCATCAATAATGGACAATCAAATGATGGTAAAGCGATCCGACAGTTTGGAGCCAAAAGGAAATGAGATCAGAGCCGGAGCAAGAAGTCTTGAAGTCATGCAAAGAGAGAACAATAAAGACATTTTGAATGACCTTATCAATAAAAAAATCAGAGAATTTATTCGAACAATTAACGTGGACGAAATGACTGAAGAACAACTCAGAGTTCATGTTAAAAAAGTTGCAGAAGGAGTTGTTGCACAATTCAAGACACTAAAAGGACCTACCGGATCGTTTATTGTGCATAATTGTGTCGAATCGACAGTAAAGGCTCTCAAGAGCAAGAAACAAGACGCTGAACTCTTATTTGCGGATATTCCAAAGACAAAGAATAAGCAGGAGAATGTAGGGATGGATTATGAGATGATGGAAGATTTGTTAATGGGGAAATTTGAGTCTTGTGTTCAAGATGAAGAGGATTTTAGAGATAAAGTTAAACAGTTAACGGCAGAGTGTTATAATTATAAAAAAGAAATGATGGCTATTCAACATCAAATCGACGAAATAAATCAGAAATATGGAGTCATTTTGACTGAAGAAGCACCACAAGAGGATAAACTAAATACAGCTGTAAAGAATATTGCGAGAAGATATGGAATGACTTTAATGGACATGCAAGCAAAAAAGGCAGAAAAACAATTTGAATTGAATGATTATTTCAAAAAGCAGAATCTCATCAAAGAAAAAATCGCAGCTACACAGCAAGCTATTCAAATCAGAGAAAATGATATTGAAGTCAGCCGTAGCCAGAAAGATTATTATCGAACTCAGCTTCGTGACCTTTATTACAAATGCCTCAAAGACGATGTCGCCCTCGTGTACTTTTTTCTTTTTGTAATGAGAATATTCAATTTTTCCCGACAGGAAGGAGAAGAAGAACCCAATGAGTTATGCATGGGTGATCAGATCACTCTGGAGAATCCATGAAGAAACAAAAGAAAGTGCTTTTCCAAGTTTCTTAGACTCCACATCTATCAAGTTTATTATTGAGTATGCGAAAGCACAAGATGAATTAGAAGACTATTGCAAAGTGAATAATATCATGAATTTGATCTCCAACGTGGAAGATTTTAGATGTCTATCAAAGCACATAGACTCTTCGCATTTCAATGGCCCAGAAAGTATGGACCAAAATTCCAGTGCGAGCATCGTTCATCCTCAACAATTCCAAAAACCCCAAGTCAGAGACCTTGAAACTATGATGGAATATGTAAAATATTAGAAATAAAATTTGAATTTAGCTTTTCACAAACAGGTTAAGGATCAAATGACAGCATTAAAGAGGGTAAACTTACGAGCAAAAAGACAAGTCCCTGTTGGAAGACATGCCTTTAAAGCAAAAGGAATTGTTTATAAATGGGAAGAAGTCGATCCTAATCAAGTAAAACAATTATCCCCAAGACTTGCTCTCACACCAAAAAGATTGATAGGATAATTTCGCATCAACCAGATCAAGGGTCGTATGATCTGACCTCAGATGGCCAGAGAAGTAGTAAGATCGAAGGAGATCATCATCAAATAGCCTGGGACATTGGCCATGAGAAGCTAAAGGCTTTGATGGCATCCCGTAAAAAGGAACTTGATCGTCTTTTCAAACAAAATATCGGCAAAGAGCTTGATGAAAGACTCAAAAGCAACCTTCTCAAAGCCTTCAATTTCCTCTTTGGTAAAATTGGACCTGAAACTCACACTCGCTTCCTTCGTGAGAAGACCGTAAAATCATTTTTTTAATATTCTCTTAAATTCTTTTTGCAATAGGTTTATGAACAAAATGCACAAGGAAAAGCTAAAAAGGCCAGTATGAGTAATAATCCTTACATAAAATCTCCTGGTTCAACAAGCGTTCCAGCATCTCCAATGTCTATTAACACAACAAAACTTCCTTTTGGGCAATCTCTCTTTGCTAGTTCTTTTTATAATGAGCCATCAAGCCCATTGTCACCAGGAAAATTTAGTGCTTTGCCAACAAGTGGGTCATTTATGCAGGATGATTTTAAGGAGTCGGCCTTGAGTATTCCTAGGAATGACTTTGATGTGACAAGAAATTCAGGAAATTGGCTTGCTGTGCCTGGTAGCGGGACTGGGCTGAAGAAAAATAGTAGCACTTCGAGAATTTAAAAATAATATTTTTTTTTAAATAAATTTTATCCTTTGTACTAGATGACTTTATTTTTTTCATATTGATAATTTTGCTTCAAAAAATTTCATTTCATTTCTTTAAAAAGAAAATTCAATGGCTCTGGTTGATGAACACCTCAAACCTTCATTTTCACTTTTTCTTTTCATCCAAAGCTTCTTCCTTCATTTTTCACATCCACGTCCTTGATGGTGGCCTTTTACACATCGCCTCAAGTCTCTCATAAAAAATTTTGTTTTCCTGAAAAATTTTTTCGATGTACTTTTCCCGTCTAGTAAAGACACAAAACACAGTATTACAAAAATAATGGACCTCAATCTCAGTTATTTTTCTAAAACACAACCTTAAAATATTTGGATCTGAATTTTTAAGGTTAATACAAATTAATCCTAAATTCAATCAACAATCATGAACAAAAAAAGTGTAATTTTTTCCCTTTTGTCGGCGTGTCTATGTATTATAAATTATTGCTTTTCTCCTAATATTACACAAATTAATTTATTTATTCCAACAAAACTCAAGCATATCCTCTCATGAAGTCCCTTGCTTCTCGTCGCCAAATGAGTAATAGATCTTCTTCTCTTCTTTCTCTGTCTTTAAATATCGCATCTCCTACTTCTCAATCTTTCTTTCCCCCAACATGATCTCAATACCTTTATTAGTGAAAACGGTCCCTCCAGACCCAAACTGTGCCCCCACCCTTGAGTCTATGCGTCAAAACCCTAAATTCGCAAGACTTCTCGGTTTCTCTGTGAACAATCTTTCAGAACTTCTCAAGACTATCAATCCTAAACATCGTGTCAACGCTTACTTCATCGTCCAAGGTAATTTTCCTGTCTACTTTTCTCTCATTTTCTCCCACAGAAAAGGGTCATCAAAATCTTGTTCAAGCCCTTAAAGACCACAAAAAGAACGAATCTCTCGTCTACGTATTTTTTTCTCTCTTTAACATATCCTTATCACCGCCTCATAGTCTGTGGTTGAATGTTTGGTGAGAATTATTACTTCGAGCAAACAATTCCAAGAAGAATATTGCTTCAAAATTGTTGAAGTTGGTGCTCCTCTTGCTCTTCATGATCTTATCAACACTATCAATAAAAATTCCGAAGCCATGAGAGTATATTACCTTCACTTTTCCAATAACCCATTCCCCTTTGTAGATTACGATCCCATTTATCGGACATCTTGCTGCATCTAGAGCTAATGTTCAACAACTTATTGAAGCTGGTCTTATGGATGACTGTGTCAATATTATTAAGGATCCTTCTGTTGATGAAGATATCTCTCGTGCTGCCATGGAAACCTTAATTAAATTCACAAGTCACCCAAAGGCTAAACAAGAATTGATAAAGCCAGGATTTGTGAAGAGTATAATTGATCTTATTGAACAAAGAATTAAAGATAAAAATACTGTCCTTGCCGGACTAAGAATTCTTTTGTCTGTTATCAGTATTAATGAAGGCTATGAACTTCTTAAAGCTGACTCTTTGGGTACTAAAATCATCGTTAAAGTCTTGGAAAACCATCCTGAAGATCGCTCCATTGCTAACGTAACATACTAAAATTTTACACTCCCTAACCATCTCCCTCCTAGGTCTCCGCAAATGCTTTAGAAAAACTCGCCACGATTGAAGATATCGAAAATGCATTGAATGCAGTAAAGGCCGGAAACACAAGTCAAGTCCCATTATTGAGTGCTTTATTATTGGTAGAAGATTTGTTGAGATATGTCGTTAACAAAGGTGGTATTTTGGACTTGATTTCTGTTATGGAAAAACAACTAAGCCAAGGCCAACTTGAAAGCGTCAGCTTGGTTAAAAGTTGCGCTACTGCATTGGGAAGAATAGCTACTTCTGATGCTAAATACATCAATGAAATCTTCCAACATAATGGTCTTGAAACAATTAACAAAGCTTTTGCTACTGATAATTCAGAAATCGTTCAAGCATGCTGTGATACTCTTCAAAAATTCTCCGTTGATGAGAGAACCACTGAAGAAATCGTCAATAAAGGAACTGTCCGTGCTCTTATTGCTAGATTCCAATCCCAAGCCTCCAGTGACATCGTCTGCCAATCTATGGTTGAAGCTCTCGGAGCTTTTGGTCGATTTGAGGCAGGTTGCAAGGAAGTCGTCAGCCAAAAAGGCCCTCATAAGGCCCTTACTGTTATTAAGGACTTTAAGAATAAGAAAGAAGTCCAAGAAGGAGGTATTAAGGCCCTTTCTAAATTGATTACTGATCCTTATACTGCTGTGGATCTCATTGAAGATGGAGTTATTGACCATTTGGCTCAAGTTACCAAGGCTAATCCTCAATGGAGAAGACTTAACCTTCATACTGTCAAGGTCTTTGAATCAGTTTGTCAATTGGGAACTTCTTCAAGTAAACTTGATAAAGAAAGAGTCTTCGAAGTTCTTGTCGATATTGTGACAACTGGAGTCACTGAAGAAGGTTTGGCTCAGAGTATAGAATCTAGCGATAAATCTGACCAAGAAGCAGGTGAGAAATCCACCAAGGATGATAAGGCTAAACAAAGTGAAGATAAACTCACTGAAAAGCAAGAGCTTGAACTTCGTAATGCCGCTGTTTCTGCTTTACAAGAAATCACCAGCGTTGACGATGTCCACGAAATGAAAATCTCCCTCGAAGACGCCTCTATTGCCTTTGCTAAAGCTCCTGAAGCTAATGCTGTTAAAGCTCTTCAAAAACAACTCAAAGTCTTCAGTACTGTTGCTCTTCTTCCCAAAATCGCTGAACTCCTCATTACTGGAGGTATCCCTGAAAAGATCGCTCGTAATTGTAAAATCGCCAACGTTCATCCTGCTTTCCCTGGCAAACCTGAAATTATCAAGGCTTGTACCATGTTCTTTGAACACTTGGCTCATCATGGACATAATCAAGAACTTCACTCTCTTTTAACCAGACCTAATGTTAAACAAGCTGGCCTTGAAACCATGATGGTTGGTTTAAATAAAGACACTGATGGAAAAACTGCTTTAATGACTATGAAAGCTGGTACTGCCTTGGTTAACGCTAGAATCTTGGACTCAAAGGATAAATTCGCTTGTGATCAAATTCAAGGAAAAACTGGTCCTAAAGGTGATAAGGAAGCCAGCGCTGAGAAATTCATTGGTGCTGTTTTGTCCACTATCAAGAAATTCGAAGATGAAGATATTCAAGTCGCAGGCCTCAATCTTCTCACTGCTGCTGCCAATATGGATAAGGGCTTTATTCAATACATTATTGCTCAAGGTGGTACCAGATTGGCAGTTTCTAATCTTGAAAGCATGAACACTACTCTTGAAATGGGTAAACTTAATCTTCTACTCATCACCAGCATGCTTCAAGACCCCGAAGCTGTCAAATTGCTCAAAAATCAAAATGCTGGTCAAGCCATCATGTCCTTCTTATCTGCTAATCATAATCCTGAAGAAATCGCCAAACTTGTTGGACCTATCCTCGAAACTTTGGCTGCTGATCATGCTGAACAAGAAATTGAAGAAATCCTTGGAGCTTTGGAAGCTGAAACTGATGACCAAGATAGACTTCTCTTGGCTGAAACTCTTGAACATGTCGCTAATTTGACCCTTACTGATAAGAATAATGAACTTTTCCTCAAGAAAAATGCTCTTCCTGTTCTCCTTAACCAACTTAAAAGAGAACTTGGCTCAAATATTGAAACTCTCGCTACTCAAGGTGTCCTTGAAATCCACCAAAGAGCTGTTAATGCCCTCCTCTCTTCTATTGTCCGTATCAGAGCTTTTGCTAATCAAAATCCTGAAACTAATGTTGATGATCTCCTCATCCAAGAGAACATTCTTGATTCTCTTGCAACAGTGTATAAAACTCGCCCTGATTTCATGCAATCTATCGCTCATTCTCTCCTTCTCACCACATCATTCTATAGAAATGAAAAGACAAGCGAGCAAGTCTTGCAAAAATCTGCAGATTCAGCTATTGTTTCTGCCCTTACTAGTTTCTTAGAAACTTACAAGAATGAAGAAACTATTATCAACAATGCTACTGAACTTCTTCTTGCTATTTCCAACAAATTCCCTGACCTTGTCTCCAAGATGGGCCAAAAATCCTTTGTTCGTGCTCTTATCAAAGAAACCAAAACCGCTCTTAAACTCGGCGAAGACGACCTTTCTGCTCTTTCTCAAGCCAACCAAAACCTCAGATGTCTCGTTACTATGGCTGATAACCCCAATACTCTCACCACCATCATCGAAGAAGGTGGTCAAGATCTCTCCCTTTCTGTTGTTGATAAATATATCAAAGAAAACAAAAAAACTAAAGCCGAAGAACTTGCCTCTGAATCCCGCAAAACTTCCACCACAGAGGGTTTGGTTTCTAGCTCTATTGAACTCCTTGATAAGATCCTTGAAGTTCCTAAGGACAAGCGTGCTTCGGTGAGCTCCACAGTTCCCACTGATCTTCTCAACATTCTTGAAGATTGTCAAAACCCTGAAATCGGTCTTAATGCCCTCAAGATTGTCGAAAAGGCAAGTAGAGTTGAAGATTTTGCTGAAGTTTTGAGTGAAAATGAAGCTCTTGAAAAAATCATGGGATCCATTCAGACCTTCCCCAACAACCCTCAAGTCTCTGAAATTGTTGGTCAAGTTATTACTAATCTTGGAGCCAACGCTATGATTCCCCAAGTTGCTGAACAAGTTATTGAACTTGCTCAATCTTTAAATATGCAAGATGCTGACTCAGTAGAATCTTTGAATAGCGCTTTGGCTTACTACAGTAACCTATTGGCTGCCCCAAGAGACCCAGAAGTCGAAGGAGACTCTAGCAAGAGAGTCAGTGAAGCTCTTCAAAGCTCATTGGAAGCATCCAAACCTGATGCTGATCTTTTGTTATCTCACGTGAAAATCTTGGAAAAACTCTCCACCAGAGAACCTGAAGTCAGAACTCAAATCAGAGAATCTGCTACTTCCAGAACTTTAGTTAGTCTTTTAGGCGAATCAAGTGGTGATAAGCAAAGAACTGATCAAGTCTTGAAGGTTGTCAAGGCTTTAAGTTCTTCCGTTACTGAACCCCAATTGGTCATTGACGGACAAACTGGAGAAGAAAGATTGAGAAAAGAAGAAGGTGATGGTTTCCTTCACAGTTTCATCCTTAACGAAGGTGCTCCCATTGAAAAGCTCCTCCAAGCACTGGCTTCTTCTTCCTCTGAGGTCATTGTTGACGCTCTTACCCTTCTTAATGAAGTTACCACCAATAATGAGAAAGCCAAGAATGATGTTATCAAGCAAAATGGAACTGCTATTATCGTTGATACCTTCCAAAACCGCCTTACTGGACCTCATGCTCGTCAAGATGGCGTCGCTAACGCTCTTAGAGTTTTGTCTAATCTTACTCATGATAAAGAAGCTTATCAAACTATTGTTAGTGATAATCTTCTTGATAAAGTTGTCAGAGAATTATTGGAATTCAAATATGAACCTGTCATTCAAGGAACTCAAGGAATATCTACTGTCGAAGCTGGCCTTATTCTCTTGACTAACCTTAGTGATAACACTTTCGATCACGTTCTTCTTAAAGAAAAGAAGTGTCCTGATGCTGTTCTTGGACTTCTTGAAAAATTCAGACAAGTCTCAAAGGACTTGATCGCTGAGAAAAAAGACACTGAAGGTCTGACTAATGCTTATAAAGTTGTCTCTCACGCTATGAGAGCTCTCCGCAAAATGTTCGGTGATGCTTTGATCGGAAGATCTCTTTTGAAAACTCAAGGAAAAGAGCATGTTCTTGGTGCCTTCAATTCTCTTGTTGAGACTACCGTCGCTCCTGAAGAAATTGACGCTGAAAAACTCGCTCAATTAACAGAAATCACTGCTCAATCTATCCCTCTTAATCAATCTATCCAAGATTCTTTGGCTGTTCTCGAAACTATCGCTGCTCACAATAAATTCGGCAAAGAACTCAGCCTTCTTGATGAAGAATCTACTTTGTATCAAGACATCCTCACTCTTATGAGCAATATTCCTGATGATTCTGCTGCTAGTTATAGAACTCTCCAAATCTCCAAGCATACTCTTCAATCTCTCGGTAAAGACAAAATCCTTGAAAATCTTGAATCTCTTTCTCCTCTTTCTGATGTTGCTGAGACTCTCAACAGTCTTTACACCAACATCCCCGTCATCATTGCTCTTGGAGAAGATGTTAAATCTCTTGCTACTACTGGCTTAACCGTTGAGGAAGTCAGAAAAGCTGAAGAGGAAGCCAGAAGAATCGAAGAAGAAAGAATTAGAGCTGAAGAAGAAGCAAGAAGACTTGCTGAAGAAGCAGAAAAAGCTCGTATAGCTGCTGAAGAGGAAGCTAAAAGAATCGCTGCAGAAGACGCTCAAAAGGCTCTTGAAGCTGCCCAAAAAGCTGCTGAAGAAAGAGCTGAGGCTGAAAGAATCAGACTGGAACAAGAGAAAATTAAAGCTGAACAAGAAAGAATTAGAATCGAACAAGAAAGACTCAGAGCTGAACAAGAGAAATACGACAACACCATTAGACAAGCCAAGGAAGATTTCGCTTTCCTCGCTGATTTACTCGAAGAGCTCATCCCCAAAGCCCTTAAAGGTGAAGCTACTGAAAAGGATCAAAAGCTCCTCCTTGAATGCTCAGAAATCCTCAAGGAACACGTCAGACAAGAAGACAAGGTTGCTAAAGTCGAACAACACGATCTTATTGCTCCTTTATCTCAAATCCTTTCTCATGCCGGCCTTAACAGAACTCTCAAGGACAATATTTCTGAGGTTTTCAGCATTATTGCCAACAACACCGACCAATCTCTTAAGCTCGCTGCCAGCGCTCCTGTTATCCACAGTCTCGCTGAGTATATCAAACAAGATGGTATTCAAACCCTTGGCTCTGCAACCGATGATTCTCATGAAATCAGATGCATCATTGGAGCTTCTGAAACTCTTGAAAAACTCATTGAAGTCGCCAGAATTAGTAATACTCTCCCTCAAGGCGTCAAGATTTCTGAATTAGCCTCCAATTTGACCGCAGTTGTTGAACCTGCTTGCAATAGACAAGGTCCTCAAGTGATTTCAAGTGTGACCAAGACTTTGGCTACTTTAGCCACATTAAATGAAGAATCCACTCAAGTTATTGAAACCTCAGGAGCTGTTGAAAAAGTCATGGAACACTCTTCCAAGTTTGACCAAGATGCTAAATTCGCTAGAAGCTATGCTCTTCTTATCGCTTCTAATGCTACTTCTCATCCCAGAAGAACCAACTACGCTCAAAGAGGAGTCTTTGATCAACTTCACAACTCCACTCAAAAGTTCTCTAATGATCTTGAGCTTGGCCTCAACACTTGCTTGGCCTTCACTAGTCTCATCACTGGCCACACTGATAACGTGAAACTCTTCGTCAACTCCCCCTCTATTCAAAATCTCGGTAAATTATTGGCTCAATTCCCTGAACAAGCCATGCTTGTTGAAACTATCGGAAGACTTTTGAATACTGTTACCAGCAACTATCCTGAAAGTGCTGAAAAACTTGGTGAAATCGGTGCTGCTGAATGGCTAACCAATCTCTTTAGAACTGGATTCACTCAAGACAACCAAGAAGCATCCGTTATTGAATGCCTCAAAGCTGTCAAAAATCTCCTCACTACCAAAGAAAATGCCGCTAGATTCATCGATCAAGACTTTGTCCCCGCTTTACAAGGACTTGTCGAAAAGCATTCTTCCATTCAAGTTGGCTTACTCGCTTTATCTATCCTCGGTAGTCTCGCTACTCTCAGTGATGCTGATAAAACCGCTAAAGCTATCGAACAAGGCTCTATCGATATCATCTCCAAGTAATTATGATGACTTTTTAATTATCCTCTTAAAATACTAGGTTGACTGCTGCAAACCAAACTGATAGAACAATTTTAGTCATTACTACTGATAACCTCCAACATTTCGCTAAAGATCAAACTTGCACTCAACTAGTTGCTCAAAAAGGAGGTCTTGACATGACTCTCAAGATCTTGACTACTCAAGATTTCGACACTGAACTCATCCAAAAATCTCTTGATCTTCTCAATAATATGCTTGAATCTCCTGAAACCATCACTGCTGCCCTGGAAGCTGACACCCTCAGTATCCTCAATAACCTCATCTCTACTCAAAGAAAATCTCCTCAAGTCCTCACCACCGTATTATTGAAAGCTTTTTTATCATTAATTCCCTTCACTAGATCTTCCAAATCATTGAAAAATTGTCAATTGATCATGATACAGCATTGAAGATTTATCAATCAGGATTCTTGCAAGCTGCTTTCAAGGCTGCTGAAGAAGGATCCCTTGATCAAAATACTACTCATGCTCTTCATAAAGGTCTCTTGAAACTCTCTCAAAGTGAAGATGTCGCTGCTCTTATTGGTGAAACTGGATCTATCACTATCCTTAGACAACTTGAATCTCATGTTGATTCTCAACCTCTCGTTGATACTGCCACTGTAATAAAAATTTTCTTTATTAAATTTTCCTAAACCCTTTTTCTCAATAGAAATTGACTGTGAACCTTCTTGAAGCTGAATCAAATGTTGATGTTATTGTGAATAATCGTGGTGTTGAAATTTTGAATTCTGTTATGGAGAAATACCCTGAAGATGAAAGAATTGCTGTCCAAGTTTACAAGGCATTGTCACTGATCGCTGTTCATTCAGACCAAATGAGACCAGAAATGGTTAAGTCCGACATGAAGCATAACGTTGAAGAAATGCAAAAATACTTCCAAGCTGAAAACAAAACTGAACCTCTTGAACAAATCCAACACGTCCTCGACAACCTTAATAAAGCCGCAGAAATCCAAAAAGAACATGATGAACAAAATAAACCTGCTGAAGAAGAACCTGTCGTAGGAGCTGAGCCTGAAAAAGTCGAGGAACCCGCCCCTGCTGTCGTCGAAGAAGAAAAGAAGGAAGATGCTAATGCTAATGCTAATTTAACTCCTCAACAAAAGAAGGATAAAACTTTGAATTTAGTCAAGAATGACCCTCAATTGAGAGATGCCTGGGCATATATTTTCAGAGGCAAAATCTTGAAATTCTGGACTCCACATGGTACTAACTGGCCCATGCACTTGTTATTATCAGATGATGGTTATGGATTAGTCCTTAGAGGTAAGAAGAAATGGGAAACTAGTGTCCGTCTTGATGATATTGACGGTATTTGGAAAGGTTTCTTCCCTAATTCTCCTTTCGCTAGACCTCAAAAATTATTCACAAAAGGTATTTTTCTTAGTTGAAAAAATTCATTATTAATTTTTCAAAAATTAGTTCCTGGACAAGAATTGTGCTTCTTCTTCAATACATTTGCTGATTCAAAGGGAGGAGTTAGAACTTTCCATTTCGAATGCCAAAATGCTAAAGAACGTGAAACCTTTGTTGATTACTTGGTTCAAATCTTGAGAAGACTTAAGGTTCTCGTCCAAGAACAAAAGGATCAAGAAGCTGCTGCTGCTGGTACTGCTCAATAGAAAACCCCTTATTTACTCTTTATTTATTATTAATTCCCTTCATATTCTTCCTCTCTAAAAAATATCCTTAATATCAATCTATTAATATAAAAGTAAACCAATTCAAAATCTCTTTTTATGAATGATTAAAAATAATTATATTAAGTGCAAAAGGGTTTTTTTGGTTTTTTGTTAAAAGGTTTGAAATGGCATTTTTGATATTTAAACCTTTCTTACATATCATTTTTCAACCTTTTTCTCATCACCTACCATTATTTAGATCCAAAGGTTTAATTTCCTGCCTTCAAGGATGCTCTATGCTCTTCCCATAACCTATTATTAGTCCCTCTCTTGGCTTCCTAATTTTTTTCATTCATGTTAAAAATCATCAAAAGTGAACCCTCATTTTCTAAAGATCAAGAGGTAGAGTGAAGGAAGGAAATGTTGAAGTTGAAAATAAAAATGAAGAGACGAGGAAACTAGAATTAGGCTGAGACTTTTTGAGGTCAAATTTAAAGTAGAATTACCTTGATTAGACCTTAAAATAAAAATCTACTTTTACTAGTTTTAACCTCGCTTTTCATTCATTCCGCCTTCTGTCCTCTCAACTGCTATTCTTTTAATATGCTCCATTTTCTCTCATCCATCCATCTCAACTCAAACTTTTAGCCAACAAGCCAAATTTCTCAGCTTCTTCACATAATGATGCCATCTTTACTCTTTGATAAACTTCACTTTTCTCCCGGATAATGCGAATCATACTTCTAATTACATAGAGAGAGGGAAGATATGGAGATAATTTGATCTTTGATTAAACCAAAATTGAGAGTTAGAGGACACTCTATCGAGCCAAAGTTTATTTTTATCTTTCAAGACCAAAAACTCATTTGATTCCAAAAAACGCAAAAATCCAATCAATACCCACAGATACTCACACACGTTTCAGATTATTTTTGGAGCCATACACTGCTTTAAATTTCTTAACGAAATTTCTACTCTTACTTACAAAAGAGACTTCCAAAATAAATGACTCTATTTGAATGTCGTTTTTTCGCGCGCGTTTAATCATTCAGAACCAAATTCAATCTCATAGAAAGTTCCTTCATTTATTTCCTCTATATGATCAGATTATTCATCTCATTCCATTTTTTAATATTTAATTTGCCTGCCCGAATTTCAATTGATTTCAAATTTCAAATGTTTAAATCTAGCTCTCTTTCTTATCATCAACTGAGAAGGTGAAATTGTTTGATGAGATGTTGTTGTGTTTAAATATTCATTTACTTTGTGTATGTTAGATTTACTATACTATAAAGGAGTTAAATAGAGATATATACGGTTTAATAAGAATAATGATTGCGAGATATATAGAGATGAATAGTATATGTATAAACAAAAAAAGATATGACCAATGACCAATCAAGGTATCGGTAGGTAAAAAGTATTTATGAATATCACCTACTCTCCTTGTCATGCATATCTTTACATAACTGATGAAAGAAATATATAGACAAGTGTAAATAAAAACCAAAGAGTTACTCGTTACTCTGTATTTGATATTTCTCCAAAGAGGTTGTGGTTGATTTTTTTAATTTAAAACAAAACAGAGAAGAAAGATCATCTTCTCTCTCTCTCTCCATTGTTCTCTGATAACAATTTCTGAGATGTTCTGTGACTTAGTTGCTCTCCAAATTCTCTCTTGTTACATGGTATCATGAGAGCTTTCCAGCATAGGTCTTCCTTGGGAAACTAATTGCTCTCTGTATCTGTAAAAAAGCACGGGGTTCACATAGAGATTGTATTCCAAGCTCTCCAAAAACTCAATCTCGAGCTTGTTCATTTCCTTTAAAGAAAGATCTCCAGACTTGGCGTAAAAATCGTTCTTGTGCTTGCGATCATCCAAAAATTTCGATGCTAAAACTATCGCTGTCAACATCAACCTAGACGAAAAACCATTAGCATTTTCAATAAAAGAATCCTTTACTTATGGATGTTTCTCGATTGGATGACGAATTTGGGACGAGAGACAGTGAGACGATCAATGTAGATCATAGCAAGAATGAGTGCTTCTTGGGAACATTTGAAGTTTTCCACGAGTTTTGTCAAATAGGTTGGCATGCTAACTCGTGAAGGGAACTTGGAGTCAAAAACTGAAGACACTGAACAAGCCACCTTGTCAGTTCTTTTCAGGATTTCTCCGAGCACGGTCCCAATAATTTCAGCGAGTTCGATAGTGCAAAGGAACTCGAGTTTATTGAGCCTGTAGGCCTGCTCATAACGAATAGTGTCGCTCTGGAGGACGAGGAAGTTTTCGTTGAGTTCAGATCGACGTCTTGTGGTCATGGGAGGGAGGTAGAGTTGAAGGATGTAGTGAAGGATAGGGCGGAGTGAATAGAAGATTAAAAATTAAAATCTGCAGAAAAAATTGATTGTAATCAAATTTTTGAATGCTTTAAATAATTATTAACGTTAATGATACGCCCTTATACACTGAGGGACACAAATCCTCAGTGGAGTAAAAGCCTTTTTACTTTTTAGATTTTTAATACCTTGGCAGGCAGGCAAAAAGGGTTTTTTTGCGATGTCCAATCAGAAAAAAAATTCTTTTTGTACAAAAAACCCTCGCCTCTCGTCTCTTCTGACTTTCTAGATTAATCCTAGCTTCAATAATTTTCTCTTTCTTTTTCCAAACACCAGAAAATATCAAAATTTTTCCAGTAAATCTATCATAAAAATATATCGCTATTTCCCCTAACTCACCATTCTCTCTCCTCCTGGGCCATCAATAAAGCCTAATCTCTCTGGTTTTAGCCTGCGTTCTTCCAGAAATCTTCTTTTCTAAATCTACAAATGACAGTTAAAATCTATCAATCTCACCTCTTTTTTTAATAGCTTGCTATTTTGCCTGACAGATCTGGTGAGCTTAACCAAACATTTCAAATGTTGGAATATTCTGGTAATCCTTCGAAAAATTGAATAATCTTCAGAAAACTATAGTTGAGTTGATTGGTCTTTGTCCAAAAAGATTACAACCTTTTTGGTGCAAGGAAGGGGATTTTTCAAAATAGTTTTTCTAAAGCGAGTACAAATCTCTCAGGGCAAACTTGATATTCGCCTAATCGCTTTGAAAGTTTTTAAAAACTCAAGTCAAGTCAACGATAACGAGAAATCTGAATAATAATTTGAAAGGGTAAAACTAGACATTTATCCACAGAGCATGGATAAAAAAAAGTTGATGAAGAAATTAAACTAATTCTTCTAATTTCAGCCTCTTTTTTTAATTTATTTTGCTTCTTTTTCACTCTTGCTATCTCCATTTGAGCCTTTTATTTATCTCTGCTTTTCTTTGACCTGTTAATTCCTTCTTTCCCGAAGCTAAAAATAAACTTCGAACCCCCTTCTATCGCCTTTTAACTCCACAACTCAGTTTTCCAACGATTTTGTTCTTTTTATTCTGGATAAAAGTTCTCTTATCCAATCATTCGCTAAATAATGAGCATTTCTTTTATAAAGATTTGTTCTTTTAAACTATTTACCAACGTCATATTGTAATTCTCCTTTTTCTGTAACAAAAATTTCCCTCTCCTTAAACTATCTGCCCAAATATTGATCTTTTCTATCGTTAAGAGCCTTCCTTCACTTCTCTGTATTGCTAAAATTAAAATTATCAGTAAGGATAATCTGATTAATTTTCTTTAGATCTCTGATATAATATATTTTCTCAACATATGACATCAAAAATGTAAAACGTTTAATTTAATTATATAATACACTTTTTCTCAGTCGTCCATTCATTTAAAAAATTTCTGGAATATCATTTTGGTCTTTACAATTTTATTATTTTAGCTCATTCTTTTTTTCTTCAAGCAACATTGTTAATTTTGTTCCTTTTCGAATTTTCTTTTAATCTCCTTATCAATTACTACGTTATGATATTTCCTCGGCTCCTTCTTGATCTCCGATATCTTTCGCCTTGAAAAACTTACACAACTCCTTTCTCATTGTATCCTGTTTTCCAAGTAGAATATTCTTGCTACCTTCATAAAAACTTCAAACATAGCCTCTTCTTCTTTCTATATATAGCTCCTTCTAGAATTTTCTCTTTAAAGAAAGGCCCTTTATTTTACCATCTAACCCGAATACCGAAATTCCTTTTATGATCTAATTTATAGGAATTTCCTTCGAAGTTCGATTGTTCTTTGTTTGCTTTTATTCATTTAGCGTAGCAAATTTGCTATATCCTGCTTATTTTCAGGAGACATGTTTTTAGAAACAGGCAAGTCTGAAGAATCCTGAATTGTCCCCTTCATTCTGGAAGAAAGCTAAATGAGGCAAATTTTCTCTAGAATTTTTTCGATTTCTGATCAGTTATTTTTATCCCAATCCTATTTTAAGGTAATATATCTTCTGCTGTCCAAGTAGTGAAGATTATCTAGCATCATCTGCACACTATGAAACGAGAAAAGCATCAAAAGAAAAAACTAAAAAAATTGCTTCATTTGAGAAAAATTTTCTAAAGAAATTTTTGCGTACATTTTCCTTGAGAAAAAGTCGATTTCAAGTCATTAATGTTTTCTTGGTTAAAATCCCAAGGTCTAATCTACCAAAATAGCTTATTGGCATTCTGCCTTATTCAAAGGGTAAATGAGCATATTTAAAAATCAAAAGCTTATTTTGAACATAATTTCAGATTTTCTTTTAAAATGGAACAACTGTCACAGAAAAAAATCTTTTCCTGATTCTCAAGATTATTGCAAGACCTTTCATTTTCAAATCAAATCTCAACTGTTTCAGCACCTTCTTCATTTGAAAAGAGCCCAGCAGACATATTTTATATGGTGAAAAACCTTAGTAGCCAGTTCACTTTTTGAAAGAACTGAACCCTTTGGGTTTTTTGTCTCAGAATGAAACCGACAGAGAACTTGAATCTTTTGGGAAGGGCAAAAGTACGATTGAGAATATGTTTGCCAGACAAGAGAGAAACGCCATGAGAAAAATTTTAATCAATCAGTCAAAAGAAAGATAGTCTAGAATAATAATATCGAAAGTTCGAAGTATTTTTTATTCTCTATCTAAAAGCCAACGCTTTGAAATCCTATTTTTCACCCATGGCTTGAAATAAATCGAAAAATTCCAAAATAACCAAAACCTAAATTTACAAATTTAGTTTTTCGTCTTTTCTCTTTCATATAGACAGATCCAAATTTACCTCTACAAATCTGTATGATACATAACGACTCTTTCCACAGAAAATCTCTTTCTCCTTTGAATTTTTCCCTGCTCAATATGAGTCTTAAACCATCATCTATCTACATGAAATTCAATCAAGCATAAAACTCCTCAAAAATCTAGGAACTCTAAAGGTCCTTTTTTGACTGTTATTATTGAATGTTTCTTTGATAATAGCATACAATTATTTTTCTTGATTTGAATTTCTCAAAGCTTTGATTCAATCCGAAACTCAATGTTCTTCATTTTTTTCAAGAAAAATCTATTTCTGATGTGACCTCAGAAAATGGTTGTCTCAAATCGTTCTTTGCCTGAAAAAAAAAAAAATCATGAGATCTCCAACTCAATTCATCTGAAAATTCAAACTCAACCTTGAGAACTTTTGAATTTTGAAGGAAAAAAAAAATTGCCAAAAAATTTCTTAACCTTGAGAAAATAATTTCTGAGAATCAAAGTCTTTAAAAAAAATGGACTTCAATTAAAAAAAAATTTTATCTTGTAAAACTCAAAAATTTTCCCAACATTTCTCATGATCTCATAACTCATTTGGGTTCTGCAATCTAATCAAAGTCATGTTTACTATCAATATTATCAATTCTAAATACATAGATCGTGAATAAGCAATAAACATAAACAAGATATAATCTGGTTCTTCATAGAAAACGGTTATATTAGGAAATTGACAGCGTTCATATGTATGGAGAGATTCTCTCTCTCTCCAGTTTATATGTATTTACATGGGTCTAAATGAAATAACTTAAAGCATGGAGAGGCACAGAGCACAATTTGCTTACTGAAATCTGAAGAGCATTTTTCACATCTCAAACTCGATTTTTTCGGACATACTTTACAAGGCGCTGGCCATCTTGTTGTTATGCGTTCTGGATAATGTCCTTCAGAGACTCGCTTGGTCAGATCATGAACTCTTTCAAGACGATTTCCAAGCAATGATCTCGCAATTTTCCTTTGGTACTCCTTAATCCCTTGACTTCGATGAAAGATTTTTGTTGAGATAACATAAGAGTTCACGATGCAGATCTGGAGGAAGATAAAGAAAACCTTCTTCCACCACTTGTGAGTCTTTTGCAAAGGACTATGTGAATTAGTAGGATTTTGGAAGGAAGGAAAGAAAGAAAGTGTTACCAATTATACAAGGTAAGCTGGTTCAATATATCAACCCCCTTCATTCGATTTGAATAATTAATAAGCACACAAGGCTTTTTGGATTTTTTTCCTCTCTTTGACGTGTGGTCTCTGAAGCACAAAGAGTCATGGGTCGTCAAGACATGAACATCTCTTTTCTCTCGATATTTCAACAAATAAATGCCATCTTCACTTTTGAATCCTTTCGACTCTCCTTTCTTCAATTTTGCTTTCACAAAACAGCAGGGAACATCTCTTCTTTCAACCCTAATAGTTCCAGTCATGTCATGTCCCTGTTCTTTAAACTTGAGCGCCAAGTCAGGGTGACAGTAAAAGTTATCGCAATAAAAATGATAGCTTCCGTCATTATACAACGTCAATTTCTCCAGAAGAAGTTGATCCAAATTTGTTACCTTTGAGTCCTGCAAGTAAGTTTCCTTTCCCAAGCATGGATTTATGGCAACACAGAACCCTGTTAGAGCATCACATTCATTGATTAACTTAATTCCCCATTTGTGGGGCTTCCTTGGCTCATACACAAGGTGCTGAAATCGGCCTCTAAATGGACACATTGACTCATCAATTGATATGGCCGAACTTGGCCTGTAAATGGTTCTGAATCGATCTGAATATTGAAGGAGGTATTTCAGTTTTTCTACAGAAGGATTAGGACCTTCTCTAACTGCGTTGATTTGGAGAAAATGATTGAGGTCTTCAAATCGACGGTAACTCATGATCTTTGGGTACAAAGATAAGACCAAGTCGCTTGACGTAAAGTAATCTATGAAAAATGAGCTTGAATAAAATTCTAAAGAGAACCCTGAGTCTCGGTCTTTTTGCTGAGACCCATAAATAAGTAAAGTCCAATAAAGACTTTGATCTCCTCAGCATCGGTCTCTCTAAAGTGTGTGATCCTTGCTTGAGGATGCACCTCCAAATTCTTTATTGTTTTCGCCATATCTCGCTCTTTTCGATAGTATTTATTGGTTTCTTCTGCAAGCCAAATCCAAAACCCAGAGTCTAAAAAAGCCTTGAAAATGTTTTCATCAGAGGTTTCAGGACTCAAGGTTGTGCTTGGAGGTCGAATAAACGACTGCTCATTTTTGTCTGTCACTCTTAGATCTTTGATCTCTTCCCACTTCTCCTCGACTTCGTCAATCTGAACCTTCTTTCGCGAATGCTTTTTTAGTTTTCGAACATGTTGTATGAAACTCTCTTTGACTTCCAGGCTCGATTCCGGGTCTCTTTTAATGATCTCCTCCTCTTCTTCAATCTCCTCAATCTCATCCACAACTTCTGTTTCTTCTTTGCTAACCCCATCTCTTGCTAGGAGCGCTTCTTCAGGGATGATGTCTAGTTCTTCAATATCAAAACGCTCAAATTCATCAATTCTTAGGTCGTTCTCGCTTTGAAATATCTCCTCTTCTTGGTCTTCTTTTATGATCTCATCTCTTGCCTGGAATGCTTCTTGAGTTCCCAGCTCTGCTTCTTCTATCTCCAAACGATCAAATTCATCAATTCTTGGGTCATTATATCTGTGAATGAGACTCCTCATAACTTCATGGTCTTCTCTAATCCTGTACCTTGCGTGTAACTCAGTTACCAGGTGTGCTTCTTGGACGCCAAAAGGATCAAATACATCATCTCCAATGGCTTCTGGAACGTTTTCGTATGAGTCAAGGCCAGCTTCAAAACTGCTTCTTTTCATACTAAATCTTTTTTTGCAAAATATAAATTTATAAATTAGGATTTTTAAATTATTAAAAAGCAAGTTTGAATAAATTTGACAAATATAATATTATTTTTAGGGGAGAGGAGATCTTTCAATAAAAAAATTTTTTGGCGGTTTGCAAAAAGAAGAATTTTCCCTGGGCATCATGAAATATTCCTTCTCAAAATTTGGTGAGGAGAGAGGAATTTTTTTCAAAACTTTTTCAATATGGACTGAGAAAACTCTCCAAATCTCCAGAGGGAATATCTGCTTGAAATTATTATCCTCCACGATCTATTAATCTCTAAGTATCATAATTAATTAATTATTATTATTCATTCAAAGCACCATGAAATCTCCTTATCTCCTATTCATTTGCTTATTCCTCCTCTCTATCAGCCTCACCTCCTCTGCGATAATAGTCAAGGAGAAACCCCAAATTCCTCACCCACTTTGGCCTATCCCAACTGACTACATTCATGGACTTATCACTGATCAGATTATCATTCGTGACCCTTGCAACTTCTCTTTCCAGATCATTACCAATCAACAACACCCCTATCAACTCCCTGACATCTTCAGTCTTTACAGAAAATACATATTTTCCAAAACTTGCAAAAGTCTCGCTAAAATGGTTCAAACATCCACTCAAGATCCCAATAGTATCCTCAAAATCAAAATTAACAACCCCACAGAATCCCTCATGAACCTTTACACCGATGAATCTTACTCTCTAACCATCAAAGAAGGCTCTTTAACCCTCAATGCCGCTACTTATATCGGCGCTGTTCGTGGTCTTGAAACTTTTTCTCAATTGATCACCATCAATAGTTCCCAGGTTATCATTCCTGCCACTCCAATTAACATTACGGATAAGCCAAGATTCCCTCACAGAGGCGTTATGGTTGATACTTCCAGACATTTCATCCCTAAAGAAAAACTCTTTGAAATCATGGATACAATGCTTTCTGTCAAACTTAATGTTCTTCATTGGCATATCACTGACAGCGACTCTTTCCCCATGTATTTCCCCTCACACCCTAATCTCAGCAAATTCGGTGCCTTTTCCCCTGAAGAAACTTACACTGAAGATGATGTGAAAGAGATCGTCGATTATGCTATTCTTAGAGGAATTAGAATTGTTCCTGAACTTGATGGACCTTCCCATACGACTTCCTGGGGCCTTGCTCCTGAGTATTCCAATCTTCTTTTCTGTACTGAGATGGATCCTGTCACGATGGAAGTTCCTGATGGACAAATTGACCCAACTTCTGATGACACTTATTCACTTATGGGAGATTTATTCAAAGATTTAAAGGAGTATTTCCCTTGGGATAGCGTTCATTTGGGATCAGATGAAGTCAGAGGAAAATGCTGGAATAACACGAAAATCAACAATTTTATGACTCAAAATAATATTTCCAGCTATGAGGAGCTCTTTAATTATTATGTCAACAGAACAAAGAAACAAGTCAGTTCTGAAAAAAGAAGACTTTATTGGACCAATCCTGATACCAATTATTTGACTTTCCAAGATGAGGATATCCTTCAATTCTGGGGCACAACTCATCAGCTCCAATCCAGTCTTCAAAATTACCCCAAAAACAAGTTTATCATGTCCAACTACGATTATTTATATTTGGATTGTGGCACTGGCGATTATCAAGGCCAACAAAGCTGGTGCAATCCTTATCATACTTGGCTTGATATCTACGATCTTGAGCCCAGTAAATACGTCAAAGCAGAAGATCTTGGCAGAATTCTTGGCCTTGAGTCTGCTATTTGGAGCGAAATGAATGACGCATCAACTGTGATTAATAAGGTTTTCCCAAGAAGTTGTACTTTGGCTGAAAGAGGATGGTCCGCTGCAGAACATAGTTTCACCTCTCATTATGCGATTTTTGTGAGATTGAATGCTTGGAGAAAGAGGTTGTTGAGTCAAAGAGGAATTCAGGTTCAACCTGTAAGCACAGGATATTGTGAAAAGAACCCTGAGAATTGTTTTGCCTTTTAGAAGTGAATCGAAAATTCATACTAATTAAGAATGTGAAAAAACGAGAGATCTCAAATTGACATCAAAAGTATTTTTAACTTGAAAGATTGTCCACAGTAATTAATAGCTATTTTCTCCTACATTCCTTAAAAATATCATATCTCTTCGATCAATCTTTCCTTTTTTTTCATCTGTGGTCTCTATTTTTCTTATCATCTGTGGTTCATTTTCGCCGATCCAAAAATCTTTTCAAAGAAAAACTCTTGCTTGGACCCTAGCATAGAAATTTCGAAGCAACCTTCCCTCTGCTGCAATTTTTCAAAAAGAAAGCAGTTTAGTAGTATATGTTAACAGGAGTACCCTTGAATTCTCTGCCTATCAAATCATGATCAATTCATGCTCTCCTTACTAGTCTTTCAAATCCGAGCTCGCTTTCTAACCAAATAATATATCAGTTTTTTATTTCTCGACTTTCTCCTCCTTTTTCACTAAAAGTTAATTTTGAAAAAAGAAACTATAGATTATTTATCATTATTGATTTTGACTTTCAGGTGTCATATGAACTCAACAATATCTAAAGAAGACTTTGATTTCCTACAATAATTAAATTATGAACGGATACTTTTTATTCAGGGTCCTTAGAGTTTTTGCTAACATAATCGACAACTTATATTCAATACTTTGAGGAGATAACTGAGAAAAACAAACAAATACATTAAAATGGTATTTAACATATAAATTATCGTCTTTAGGATTCAAGGATCTTCTGAGGAAGTTCATCTGACTCAGGTGCAAACAATCCTTTCTCAACTTTCTCAATCTCCTCTTTCTTCATTGAATGCTTTGCCATTGTCAAAAACTCCTCTCGTGACATCTCATAATCTCCAAGGATAATGAATTTCTCACCATCCTTCATCCTGAGCTTGACAGGGCGCCAGTTCGGGCCTTCAGCTTCCATCTTCTTCATTGTATCAGGGTCTTCTCCCCTATCCTCTTTTCGCTGGTCCTTAAGCTGGTTTTCCATCGTATATAGATAAATATTTAGCTCTTTAAGGAAAACGAATTTTTGACTTGAATTTCGGAAAAAAGTCAGAAAAAAACTCAAAGATTCAAATCTCATGTTGTGTTTCAGATTCGAGATTGATGAATAATTTTTCATGCATTTTTGATGCCAATTTGAATTGATTTTGTTTCTCTGGAAAATTCTCAAAAACAAAGTTTTTTGAATGGGACCAGAAATTTTTGGAAAGGAGAGAAAAAAATTTGATTTCTGACAAGATGGAATCCTGAAAGTATGAAAACGAATTTGAGAAAAAATTTCATTGAGTTTAGTTTGACTCTTTAAGGAGAAAAGCTTATGATTTAAAAACTAATTACTTTGTCATTTATAGAACTAAGACCAAACGAATTTCAGACTCAGCTCTTCAGATACATTTCCAGAAAGGTAGCTTTCTGTTGAACCTCACATCTTCTTACTGCAAAAAAAAGATGCATATTTTTTTGAATCGAAAAAAAATTTTCCCCGTTTTATTCGTGAAAAAACTTTCCTCAATGTTATGGTCAAATGCACTTCCTTTTCAAATTTGTTTCTTCCCAAAAATTTTTGAACAAGTATTCATGCATATTTCTGAAATTAACAAACTTCCTGAGCTCAGTTTTGAGTTTGAGATTCTGTTCATCGAGGAAAATCTTCCTCTTGAAAAATTTCTCAAAAATATATAAAAGAAAAACTCCATTTTTTTTCAAAACAATATTTTCATCTTCTTCAACTCAAATTGAATAACACCAAGCTCAATGGAAAAAATTCTTTTTGAAATTATTGAAAAGGGAGGGATCAATATATAAGAAGGTTTCTTATTACACTTTCGTACAAAATGGTGATGAGGGACTATTTTTCAAATGTAAATACTCATGGGTGGGTCTATAAAAATCAAGCCAAAACTTTCATATATAAAAATTATGGATTAGTTTCTTATTTGGGGGCAGCTCCTTGTTGTTGTTGGAGCTGAGCAAGCTTTCTTTGGAGGGTGATGGTGATATTATCGACGAATCTTCCCTTTTGGTTGATAGTGTTGGTGATGTTTTCCATATTATCCTTAATAAGTTGGGCCTTTCTGGCGCAGTATTCCATGGCTTGTTCGATATTTCTCTCAACGTAGTAGCCAGTACCAAAATCAACCAAAACATTTGTATTATTTTCAATGATGCCTAAAAAATTCAATTTCTCGCAATTCAAATTCTGAATACCTGGAACATAAACGGAACTGGTCAAGGGAACCAAAGTCTCCTTATCTACACATTTTAGAGCTTTATTAGCATTCAAATAATACTTCTGTTGGACTCATCACCAAAGTCCTTAATGATATTTTTTGAATCTTCGAACTTGGCATATGCAGTTTTGAATTGCTCCAAACTTTGGGCGAGCACCATCATTTCCTATTTCCGTGTTATTATACTCAAATCAGGATAGCTTGTACTTCTTCGAATTGCTTCTTCAAAGTCATAAGAGCATTGGGAGGAAGTTGGTCGAGAGGGACGCCTTGAGGTTCTCCTTTTTCCATTGTGTGCAAAAATTTTTTATTTTAAATTTTGTTTTACTTAATTCAAAGCGGCATTCCTTTACATCTCAAAAATATTCAAATCTTTGCATTTTTAAACGAAACTTCAATTCAGTATAATTTTGTATTGGATTGGGCTGGGCTTTTAAAAAAATGGGAAATATAAGAAAGAAATAACAGGAAAAAAATACAAAAAAGGAAAATTGAAAAGACTCATAAATATTATATAAAAAAAAACAAAAAAACTATTGAACATTACAAAAAAATTAGAATCTAATGTCATTATGACAAAGAATTCTAAATATGAAATTAACAACATTTTCTACACACATTTTAACATGACTTTGAGAAGAAGTTGGGAAAAACCATTGCCCACAGGACACCATTTAATTTTTGTCTTATTGATTTTCTAAACAAAAAAATTAACCACAAAATTTTCCAATTATTTACCCTTGAATTATTGTCCCTTCTTCATCTTGAGAAACTTTGATTGTCAAAATTTTCCCAAGTTTGCTTCTTCCAGGCAAAGTGACTCTTCCCACTCTTCTGAAACTTCTTCTTTCTCTTTCTTGAGGTAAAAGTTATTTTCACATTCAAAAATCTTAGTCCTTACGGGGAGAAGTTGAACTGTCTTCACTGTTCGTTTCACTGAAAGAATCAGAATTTTTTCTAGTTGATTCTTGGCTACTCGCAGACTGTGGTTCAAAGAGAGATCTTCTAGGTATTAAAAAGCGCTTATCTCTGACAGCTTTTGTTGCCAATTTGGCGATTTCTGTACTCTTCAAATTACTGGAATCTGAAACAGATTTTGACACAAATAAAACTTTGGCAGGAGATTCTGGTTCTTCACTAAAATAACCTTTTTCTGACTTGGCTGAATGGGGTTCATCTTCAGCAAATGTGACTCGACTTGACCTTGAACTGTCTCGTTTTTCATCACGAACATGTTGTAATTTGATCACGTCAGATAAAGTTGATCCTTGGCCTCTTGTTGAGATTTTCAAAATGCTCTTTCTTTTCGTCACATTTGTAAAATCTGGCTTTTGTTCACTATTATTATTGGTATCTTCTTCATCTTGCTTTTGAAGTTCTTCAACAGCGATAGCAACATCCTTTAATGTATAAGCAGTCTCAGCTGGAGATTCAGTAACAGGATCCAATTTGATGGAGGTAGCATTGACTTCAACCTCTTCATTTTCTTCAAAAGATTTCCTGGGTTTGGTTTTCCTTTGTCCTTCTTTGCGTTCTTGGCTTTGAATTCTTTTAGTTAACTTTGCAATAGTCTCATTTTGCTTTTCAATATATTTCAAGACATTAATTTCTCCCAAAGTTGCTTGAAACTCGTTTCCGAAGCTAAACGCTTTTTTTTCAGAAGTCTTTGGACTTTGAATTTGCTGGAATGAAACATTGAAAGTTGGCTTTTTGGGGCTCAAGGACACGTCCATCAGACTGCTTTGAGTTTCATTTGAGTGGGTAAATTGGATAGATGGCAAAAGTTTCGAGTGACTGGATGTTGATTGTGTTCCCATCAATGACCCGAAAGAACTTGATTTGGCCAAGGTTTGCTGAGTTTCATAGGAGTTTGCTGAAATCAAACTTCTTCTCACCTTTTCAAAAGCAGGAGCTTTACGTTCAGTTGGAAAGAATTCTGAGCTTACTCGAACCATCTATGATATATGATGAGTGATTGAAAACCCAAGGGAGGTACCTTGTTGTTTTGAGGGCTCAGATTTGATGGTGAGGCATAATATAAGTTGAATGAATGATCTAAAAAGAGGTTAGAATTGAAAACCCTCAAAGGAAAACTTACTGTTTTTGGATTGGGGACTTTGAAGAGAGCCTCGCGAGCCAGAATGATTGAGCTGGGGTAAATTGTATGAGGTATAAAGAAGTTCGTTTTTACTGGATGATTTCTGAATAAGGATAAGAACAAAATAAAAACTACGAGGCTACTTGAAGGTTCATCATGACTTGAGAGAGAGAATGAAATGAAAGTGTGAAATAGCAAAGAATTAAATTTATTGTTCGATTAAATGCAAATGTTAAATTTAAGAATGAGAAACCTTCTTTGGAAGTTTATGATTGGCAAACAAATTTTAATTATAGCGACTGCTACTGATCTTGATTATAATTTGAAAGAAAAATTAAACTCTGCTTTTTTTGGTCTTTCAATATATCAAACCCGAGAAAATGCAGCTCTCAAGCTCGAGGAAAATCTCTCTATTGATCCTGTTTTCACTATTTCAAATTGGTTTTTCAATCAAATTTTGAACGTTAATCAAACAGTTTTTTCAAGGCTTAATCTCCTCGAAAATGATAGATTTGCCCAGAATGACAAAAACTCTTCAACTCGGGAATCGTAAGATTGCGACAATGCAGAAACTGAGTTTAAACCAAATGATTAAGCAGTCGACGATTTTCTTTCACAATGATTGTTTCTGATTAATTCAAAGCTGTCGAATTTAACCCTAAAATTAGATCCCATGCCAGAGTAATGCGTGCTGAACAAACAACTCGCTGTCTGGAGGCAGAAATTCATCTCAATACTCTCAGCTCACCCAATCAACCACTTGGCCAGCCACATACCTTCTATCACAAAATTCCAGTTTTTTATAAACATTAGCAATGATTAGCTATTTGATCTGAGGCTAAAATCGATTAATCAATTAATTCACAAAAACTTCAAACTAAGGTAGAAAAAATTGCTCATCCCAAGACTGCATACCCTTTCAGCAGCTCTCCTATCAAGAAAAAAACTGATATTCCCTCTTTTACAAGGACAATTCTTGATGATCCAGTCAAGAAACTTCTGTCAGAAGTTTTGGGGATCATTGAATGTTGAATGAGCTCCAAGAAGTAATGAATGTCAAAACTCCCGCCTTTTCTTTAGACAAATCTATAAATTACTAAAAACTACTCTTTTTAGACTTCACAGATAGCCTCGCTAAAACCAAGGATCGAATGATTTGGATAATTCTTCATTCAGTGAAAGAGAAAATTCTGTTTTAGTTTAATTGGTTTAATAATCAATGACTCGCTATTAAAATTTCAGTAAAACTCAAATCAATGTCACAGCATACAAATACTTTGCTGAGCTTTAGAGGATGTTAATCTGACTAAAACCTGACAACATCGATATCTTCTTTTGAAAAAACATCCAGTTTTCTGAAATGAACAAAAATAT
>Ga0182738_1000823_pt1 | contig 41377 bp, 40 predicted proteins | sample eDN5th30CBELigMG_FD_128876 | JGI IMG/M metagenome (GOLD analysis project Ga0182738, IMG submission 128876) | Enriched Miracle-Growth compost microbial communities from Emeryville, California, USA - eDNA 5th pass 30_C BE-Lig MG (version 2)... ...
AAGGTAATCTTTCTATTAAAGCGCCCACAGAAAACAGCAGAAAGCCGCTGATTCTCAAGCGCACGGGTGGCCACTGGACGATGAATCTCAAAGGCGCAGCTTTCGTGGGCAAAAAAGTCAGCCACAAGTTTTGTCCCACCGCCTATCACGCCTTCACCAGCAGCGCCGCCGCCAAACGGTATATTGCCGCGCACAAAGATGTTTTAGGCAATAGCTCCGCGATGAACTTTAACCAATTCTACGCCATAGCGAATTAGAAGCGGTGAATTTCATGGACTACATACTGACGCTTTTTGCTCCATATTCTTTCAGCATCATCGAAGCGCATATGGCGTTTGTTCATTTGCCCATCGGATTTCTTTTGGGCAGCGCCATCTTCGATGCGGCGGCATGTTTGACGCATCGTGAAGACCATCACGCGCATTGGCGGCACACAGCTTTCTGGCTTTTATTGCTGGGAACGTTGTGCGCCATCATTGCCGCGACGTTGGGTTATTTTGGAAATCCTTTCGCCACAAAACACAACATCATGGCGCAACGCGCCACGGTTCACATGTATTTTGGTTTTGGCGTGGTCGGAGTTTTCCTTCTCTTAAGTTGCTGGCGCATTATCAGAAATGGCCGCCATTCCAACAGAGAACGCTTTGCTTATGCATTGCTACTATTATTTGCCGTGGCATTGATCACGGCCACCGGTTATTTAGGCTCACGTATTGCTATGTAATCGATTCAATTCGAGAAATCCTTAAAAGAACTTTTAGGGATTTCTCCAGGAGATTTACAATGAAACAACTCATTCTATTATTGCTGGGTTTGCTGTTATTGCAACCCGCAACCCAAGTATTCGCAAAAGACGAACTGCCCTTTCATTTCACGGCTCCTGTTTCCAAAAAGCTGACAAGTTCGCAGCTGGAGGCAGCAGTGAAAAATAGTACTGTCGGTGTTATTGATAAAGCAAAGAACACTTTGACCTTTTCTGGCGAGGCCATTAGCATCGTTGTGCGCACTGGCCCGGAAGATGACATGTTGTCGTATCGCATTCAGGGTTTACGCAATCCCACCATCGTGGTGCCGGAGATGACAAGCCTAAAAGTACTTTTCGTCAATGCCGATGAGGACATGTTCCATGACTTTCGTGTTGGTGACGTCAAAGTGCCGTTTAAGTCGAAGCCCGATACCAGCAAAACAGCTGGCAGTGAACATTTAGGTCAAGTCATAGACGGCGTTTACAACGCGCAGGAATTTGGCTATCACCTACATGATAAGGGGATCCTCCGTTACTTTTGCAGCGTAGGATCACACGCCAAAAACGGCATGTGGGGAACGGTTGTGGTAGGCGATGGACCGATCCCGGCTCCAGATAAGCAGATGCCGCACAAGGATCATGGCATGGAAGGAATGCCGGGAATGTAATTCAGGATTAACGATTGTCATTCCCGCGAACCCACGCGTAGGGAACGTGGGAATGACGCATAATTCGTTACAGGAAAATCTAATGAATAATATAAATATAACCCGCCGCCGTTTGTTGCAGGGCGCTGGCGCGCTGGGCGCATTGGCGGCGATGGAGGGCTTATTGCCTTCCTACGCCCGCGTCGCGTTAGCATTGCCCAGCACGAGCACAAAACCGGATGTCATCGAACTGGTTATTTCCGAAAATCCGTTCAAAGTAAATGGGCGCGTTACCAAAGCGATCACTATTAACGGCACTGTTCCCGGCCCGCTGGTGAGATTGCGTGAAGGACACGATACGATTCTTCGCGTCACAAATCATCTAAAAACATCAACATCCATCCACTGGCACGGCGTGTTGGTGCCCACGGAAATGGATGGCGTGCCTGGCGTTTCGTTTCCCGGAATTGACGCAGGGAAAACGTTTGAATATCGCTACACGCCCAAACAAAACGGCACTTATTGGTATCATTCGCATACGGGAACGCAGGAACAAGTTGGCGTTTACGGCCCGATGATTATCGATCCGGCGAAGCCTGATCCGGTACAATATGATCGCGAATATATCGTGATGTTTTCGGATTGGACATTTGAATCGCCACAATCGATCATGCGCAAATTGAAAGCGCAAAGCGATTATTTTAATTATCAACAGCAAACGCTGGGGACATTTATCAAGGATGCCAAAGAAAAGGGTTTGTCAAATGCCTGGGACGAATACAAAATGTGGTCGCAAATGCGCATGTCTCCCACTGATCTCTCGGATGTCACCGGCAGCGTCTATACATATTTGCTCAATGGCATGACGTCGGACGCCAACTGGACGGGGATTTTTAAGCCGGGTGAAAAAGTGCGTTTACGCTTTATCAACGCCGGCGTGATGACGATTCACGATGTGCGAATTCCCGGGCTCAAACTGACTGTGGTGGCTGCCGATGGACAAAATGTACAGCCGTTTGAAATCGACGAATTTCGGATCGGAGTTGCGGAAACATACGATGTGATCGTGGAACCAAAAGAAGATCGCGCCTATACAATTTTTGCAGAAACATCCGATCGCAGCGGATTTGTGCGCGGCACGTTAGCGCCGCGCCATGGCATGAGCGCGCCTATTCCCGGACGTCGCCCGCGCCCGCTGCTGACAATGGCGGATATGGGAATGTCAATGAGCGGAATGAGCGATATGGACATGCCGGGCATGGATATGGGAAACATGAAAGTGGATTCCGGCAACATGAAAGGCATGGATATGGGCGGCATGAAAATGGATCACAGTAAGATGGATCACAGCAAAATGAACCATGACACAATGAAAGGCATGGACATGGCTGGAATGGCCGGTATGGCGGCCATGAACAGCGGCAAAGATACTTCGCCGATTCCCGGCATGACACCGGTTCCCAGCCCCGATGAAAATTTCGGTCCGGGCAATGCGATGGTTCCGATGGAAACTGTCAGCCGTTTAAATGAACCGGGAACTGGCCTTGGCCAAGACGGGCGAAAAGTACTTTTATATACCGATCTCAAAACCATTGAACCGTTCTACGATCAGCGTCCGCCGTCGCGTGAAATAATTGTATACCTCACCGGCAATATGGAACGGTATATCTGGGGATTTGACGGCAAAAAATATTTGGAAGGATCGGATATCCGTTTCCATCACGGCGAGCGTCTGCGTCTGACGCTGGTCAACTACACCATGATGGAACATCCCATTCACATGCACGGCATGTGGTTTAATTTGGAAAACGGCCACGGACAATATATTCCACGCAAGCATACAATTCTGGTAAAACCGGCCGAACGTGTTTCCGCTCTGGTGACGGCGGATGCGCCTGGCCATTGGGCGTTTCATTGCCACTTGCTATACCACATGTTGATGGGCATGATGCGGGTAATCCATGTGGCGGATTCATCGGAAAAAATGCCGGAAGAATCGTATGAAATAATGTCCGGTGATATGTCCCACATGCCTGACATAAAAAATCACAATCATGGCGCAATGAAAATGCCGGAGGAAAAATAATGCGAAACACATTCATTATTGTTCTATTATTCACATCATTATCAGCAAGCGCACCTTTACTGGCGCAGGAAAATCCAGCTCCTGAAACTTCATTAAAGGCTGCTTTGGACGCCAATGATAAAAGTACTTTCACTGATGAAACTCCGGGCGCGCATCTGATTCCCGGCACTAAAGCTAATCCATTGGCTTCGCCGGATTCATTGCCAGGGCATGCAAAAGTACTTTTACAGCCACCAGTAAAAATGACGACTCATGTAGACCACGGCATGAACGACAATGCCAGCTATTCCAAAACACTGATTGATTTGCTGGAATATAGTCCGGACGGCGCGGATAGCAATGTGCGCTGGGATATAGAGCGATGGCAGGGCGGGGATTACCATCGCTGGTGGTTCAAAACCGAAGGCGAGCGCAATGTGCATAATGGAGATTATGAAGCTGAATTTCAGTTGCTCAAAAGTAAGTTGACGCATCCTTATACGGAATTTCAATATGGCCTGCGTTTGCAAACTCAAAGGCATGACGGCTCCACCGTCGCGCGGCCGCAAGCGGTGGTGGGTTTTCAATCGTTGATGCCCTACAATTATGAATTGGAAACCGGGCTTTACGTGGATCTTCACGGCAACATTTCGGCATCGGTGAAAGCGGAAAAGGATTTACTCATTACGCAAAAATTAATTCTGCAACCACGCATCGAAGCAGACGCCGCGTTGCAGCAAGTGGATCGTTTTGGAGTGGGTAGTGGATTGAATAATGTCAGTTTGGGGTTGCGTTTACGCTATGAAATCCGCCGCGAATTCGCGCCGTATATTGGCGTTACCTACGAAAAAGCTTTCGGCAAAACGGCAAGTTTCGTCCGGCAAGATGGCGGGGATCCCGGTCAATGGCGCTTTGTGGTTGGAGTGCGAATGTGGTTTTAAATAGGTAACATTATTCCCGCGAAAGCGAGAATCTAAAGACGTAGTTTCAAAAAGTACTTTGAAACTACGTTACTCTAAGAACTAAAAATACAGTTTAAAAAACGTGATGGATTATTATTGACTTGACAAAGATCTCGATTCATCGTTTACTTACGATTAACGATGAATAAGCGCATTTGTGAAAATATTAGTCCTTCCGTTTTTCCGGGTGAAGACGACAGAACACTTGCGAAGTTGGCGCAGGCTTTGGGACATCCGGCGCGCGTTGCTATTGTGCGATTGCTACAGGAGCGCAAAACCTGTTTGTGCGGTGATATTGTGGAAGTGTTACCTTTAGCACAAAGCACGGTTTCGCAGCATTTGAAAGTATTAAAAAATGCCGGATGGATTGAGGGCGAAGTGGATGGCCCGCGCGTTTGTTATTGCCTGAATCCACAGACATTAAAGCAATATAAAAAATTAACCAGATCGCTTTGAAAGTACTTTTACGATGCAAACATTATCTCCTTCTCCGATGGAAACTTGCTCGCCTGTGCAACGGGTACGACTTTCTTTTCTGGATCGTTTTTTAACAATATGGATTTTTGCTGCGATGGCGTTTGGTATTGTGGTGGGTTATTTATTTCCCGCCGCTCCAGGTTTGCTAAATCAATTTCATTCCGGCAGCACCAACATTCCAATTGCCATCGGTCTGATAATGATGATGTATCCACCGCTTGCCAAAGTGAAGTATGAAGCATTAAACCGCGTCTTTCGTGACGTACGCATATTAGGATTATCGCTATTACAAAACTGGATTATCGGGCCGTTGCTAATGTTCGCATTAGCGGTCATCTTTTTGCACGGTTATCCCGAATATATGGTGGGATTAATTCTCATCGGCTTGGCACGCTGCATTGCCATGGTGTTAGTGTGGAATCAATTAGCCAAAGGTGACAGCGAATACGCAGCGGGACTAGTGGCATTCAATTCTGTTTTTCAAGTATTGTTTTATTCCTTATACGCGTATGCTTTTATCACGCTATTGCCGCCGTTGCTTGGCTTAAAAGGTGCGCAGGTTTCTATTTCGATGAGGGCTGTCGCGCAAAGCGTGTTGTTGTATTTAGGCATACCGTTTTTCGCCGGAATGCTAACGCGTTTTTTATTGCGGCGAATCAAAGGAAACGACTGGTGTGAAAAGTACTTTCTCCCGGCCATTAGTCCGCTGACATTAATCGCGCTTTTATTCACTATCGTCATCATGTTTACTTTGCAAGGCCAACGCATTGTGCAGCGTCCGGGCGATGTGCTGCTTATCGCCGTTCCGCTTTTCATCTATTTTGTGGTGATGTTTTTGCTTTCCTTTTGGACGGGTAAAAAAATGGGAGCTGATTATAGCAAATCTGCCACGCTGGCTTTTACTGCGGCCAGCAATAATTTCGAATTGGCGATTGCGATTGCAATTGCGGTGTTTGGAATCAAAAGCGGCGCCGCATTCGCAGCGGTGATTGGTCCGCTAATTGAGGTACCGGTGATGATCAGCTTGGTGAGCGTGGCCACATTTTTTCAAAAAAAGTATTTTAACTTACAGGAGACACAATGAAGCTCAAAGAATTAAAGGTATTACTCGAAGCAAATCGTGACAAACAATTCCTCATTCAATTGCCGGATCAAACTCAAGTGCCTATTTCGTTTCACATTACCGAAGTCGGCCAAATTAACAAAACGTTTATCGACTGTGGCGGCAAAACGCATTCTATGCAAACGTGCCAGTTGCAGGTATGGGTGGGCGATGATGTGGATCATCGATTGGAAGCCGGCAAACTGGCGGATATTTTGGAGTTGTCAAAATCGATTGTTCCCGATGACGATATTGATGTGGAAATTGAATATGAAGACAAAGTGATTTCGCAATATCCCATTCGTAATTATTGGGTTGATGATGATGCCGTGACGCTGTATCTTACGAATAAGCATACTGATTGCTTGGCCAAGGAAATTTGTCTCCTTCCATCCTCTTGCGGGGAAGCTGGTTGCTGCTAATTTACATCAAAGGAAGATATGAAAAAAGAAAAAGTCCTTTTCGTTTGTGTTCACAATAGCGCGCGTAGTCAAATCGCGCAAGAGATGTTAAATAAAATGTGTGGCGAATATTTCGAAGCACACAGTGCCGGTTTGGAACCGGGAGAGTTAAATCCCTTGGCGGTGGAAGTGCTTCGTGAAGAAGGAATCGACATTAGTGACCGTGAGACGCGTGGAGTGTTTGACATCTTTAAATCAGGAAAAAAGTTTGCCTATGTGATCTCTGTGTGCGACGGCGCAAACGCGCAACGCTGTCCTACTTTTCCTGGAATCACAAAACGTTTGACGTGGAGTTTTGCAGATCCGTCAACATTTCAAGGAACATGGGAAGAAAAATTAGAGCAAACACGAGAAGTGCGTGATTTGATTAAAAGCAGTGTCCAGGAATTTTGTGGTTCGATTTGTGCGGCGAATTGTCCTTAAACGGCTGATTTAAAATATAAGGTAAAAAAGTACTTTCAACGACCGCTGAAAGTACTTTTTATTAACGTAACAATACGCAGTTGCTTTTTATTGAACGCTCAATCCACAGCATTTACACAACAAACAAATACTGTGACAGTCCTGACAATTTTGGATGCATTTCTGCATTTCCGATGTCATCTTGTGCATAATATTACCTCGCTTTTAGGGAATATGGTCTCTATGAATAGAGCAAAGTGAAAGCCGAAAATGTGCTTTTAGAAAACTACTCGACCAATTTTACAAGTAGCATGGCTGTTCTATGAGTTCTCAAAAGTACTTTTAAAAACTACCTTTGTTGCCATTTGACCCGGCAAAGTATTTGCCCATGATAACTAAACTTGAATTGCAATTTGAGAATGATATGCTGATTGTAGCAAATGATTTGTAAAAATTATGTTTACAGCCAGCGTTTTAGCGAAGAAAACAAACCTCCCGATTTACACCGTTCGTTACTACACGCGCGTGGGCTTGCTTCGGCCGTCGCGCCAATCGCAGAACAATTACAAGGTTTATCATGCTTCTGATGTTACTCGATTAAAATTTATCGTGGCAGCCAAGGACTTGGGATTTACGCTGGCAGAGATACAACAAATTTTACATGACGCGGAGCACGGGCAATCACCTTGTCCTCTGGTGAGAAAAATTATCGTGGAGCGCATCGAAGAAAATAAACGCAAGTTGAAGGAAATGCAAAAGCTTCAGCACAAAATGGAACGTACCTTGAAAGATTGGGGCCATTTGGAAGATGCCATGCCGAACGGCGATTCGGTTTGCCACTTGATTGAATCGGTGGCTGAAATTAAAAATACCCCTTGACTTGACACTTACTCACAGGTTGTAAGCTGATTTTTGCACCGGGAAATTTGGTGATTTGCCGACCGGAACTGCAAAAACTCGCGCGGCAAATCATCGCAGGCCAAACGCGTGAAACCGTCGGCATGGAGATCATCGCCCGTCAACATTTTTGGAAGATTGTAACTAAACGAGGGGATAAACATGACTATGAAACATTCAAAAAAAACAGAATTTATTGATCCGGTTTGCGGTATGTCACTTACGCAAGAAACCGCCGCTGGAAATTATCAACACGAAGGCAAAACCTATTACTTCTGCTCGACAGGTTGCCTCAATAAATTCCAGCACAATCCGCATCATTTCCTGGAAGAAAAAAAGGAAGATCCGCCGGCCGGCATGGACGTGGAATACACCTGTCCGATGCATCCAGAAGTGGTGCAAATCGGCCCGGGAACCTGTCCCAAATGCGGTATGGCGCTGGAACCAAAAACGTTTTCAACCGACGAAAAACCTGACCCGGAATTTTTAGAGATGAAACGGCGGTTTTGGATTTCCACTTTGCTCACATTGCCCGTTTTTTTGCTGGCCATGACCGAGATGTTACCTGGACTCCATCAACTGGTTTTGCCGCGAGCTTCTCTCTGGATGCAATTTCTATTGTCAACGCCGGTGGTGTTGTGGGGCGGTTTTCCCTTTTTCGCGCGCGGCGTACAATCGATCAAAAACGCCAGTTTGAATATGTTCACGCTGATTGCCATCGGCACCGGCGCAGCTTATGGATTCAGCGTTATCGCCTTCTTCTTTCCGCACCTTTTCCCCGCTTCAATGCACAACGCGCACACCGGATTGATTGCCGTTTATTTTGAATCGGCGGCGGTGATTACGACGCTGGTGCTGCTAGGACAAGTCCTTGAATTGCGCGCACGTTCGCAAACTTCCAGCGCGATAAAAGTACTTTTAGGACTCGCCCCTGCCAAGGCGATTGTGGTTTTCAAGGATGGCAGCGAAGCGGAAGTCGATTTGAAAGAGGTGGAGACAGGCGCAACTTTACGGGTTCGGGCCAACGAAAAAATCCCGGTGGACGGCGTCATTTTAGAAGGCGAAACCACCATTGACGAATCGATGGTTTCAGGCGAGCCGATTCCGGTAGAGAAATCTGCAGGTGACCAGGTGGTGGGAGGAACCATCAACGGGCCTTGCACCATTTTGATGCGAGCCGAAAAAGTGGGCAGTGAAACATTGCTGGCGCAGATCGTACGCATGGTTGGTGAAGCGCAACGTTCGCGCGCACCCATCCAGCGATTGGCCGATGTTATTTCCGCCTATTTTGTTCCCGTTGTGATCCTGACGGCGATGCTCGCTTTTGTGGTGTGGATGACATTTGGCAGTTTCGCATCGGCAATGGTGGCGGCGGTTTCAGTGCTGATTATCGCTTGTCCCTGTGCCCTGGGACTGGCGACGCCGATGTCGATCATGGTCGGTACGGGGCACGGCGCGCAACACGGCATTCTGGTGAAAAAAGCCGAAGCCCTTGAAGTGCTGGAGAAAGTGGATACTCTCGTCGTTGATAAAACCGGCACATTGACGGAAGGCAAGCCGCGTCTGCAAACCGTCGTTGCGGGACATCGTTTTTCCGAAGCAGAAGTGCTTTGCCTGGCCGCGAGTCTGGAAAAACTAAGCGAGCATCCGCTGGCTGGCGCCATCGTGCAAGGTGCGCAAGAACGCGGCGTGGCTCTGAAACGGGTCGAAGCGTTTGAATCGATCACGGGACAAGGCATCACGGGGACTATTGGCGGAAACACGGTGAAAGTTCAAAAACCGTCATCCCCGATTGCCGCCATTGAAGAATTGCAAAGCACTGGCCAGACCGTTGTCGAAGTTTGGGTTAATGAAGAAAACGCGGGTTTCCTGGGCATTGCGGATTCGATCAAAGATACAGCCAAAGACGCTATTACCGCACTGCGCAGGCAACAGGTTGAAGTCGTAATGATGACCGGCGACAACGCAAAAACCGCGGCATCGGTCGCGGGCGCTCTCGGCATTGAAAAGTTTTTCGCCGGAGTACTACCGGAACACAAAGCGGAAAAGATCAAAGAGTTGCAATCTGCGGGAAAAATCGTGGCCATGGCCGGTGACGGCGTAAATGATGCGCCCGCACTGGCCCAGGCCGAAGTGGGCATCGCCATGGGAACCGGCACCGACGTGGCGATAGAATCCGCTGACATGACGCTCTTGCAGGGCGACCTGCGTGGAATTTTGCGAGCATGGAAATTAAGCACGGCAACGATGCAAAACATCCGCCAAAACTTATTTTTGGCATTTGTTTACAACGCCATCGGAATTCCCATCGCAGCGGGAATTCTTTATCCATTCACCGGCTGGCTACTCTCGCCGATGATCGCCGCTGCCGCCATGACCTGCAGCTCCGTTTCCGTTATTTTGAATGCGTTGCGTTTGCGTCATTTGAAGCTCTGAATGTGAAGAACGGCATAAAAGTACTTTTAACGATACCACAGAGCCCCAAAATCCATGTCACAGATGGCGTAGGTTATGTTTGCCGGCGTAGCGTAAGGTCGAAGAGGTGCATCCCGGCGATGTGGTGTTCTTTGAGCCGGACGAAGAGCACTGGCATGGCGCAACTCCCAACCGCTTCATGGCGCATGTTGCTATGCAAGAAGCGGATGAGAACGGCCAAGTTGTTACATGGCTCGAGCATGTCACTGACGATGAATACACTCAATAACCGGCAGGAACATGAGGATGTAAGGTAGTAATGGCTCGTTGATGCTTTAGATATTTCGAGGAGATTCTTTATCCGTGTGTTCCACAGTTAATCCTGGAATAGAACTTTTCAGCACCGGCGGCACCACCGTAACGAAAACACCTTGTTCCATTGCGTAACAGAGGCACGCCCAGATGACTTCCTGGGAATTACGAAAGCCGTCCAACTTTAATACCACAGCGGAATTTGATTCGATTGCTTCTTCAACATGATGAATAAATTCAGGCTCGTATATCTGAATGACCGTTTTGTAATCTGAAGATGAGTGCACTGGCATTATTCCGGTAGTAACAATTCTGCTTTATCCAGATCGTTTTGTTCCAAGAATTTCTTCAATAGCTCATTCGCACGATTCATCAGATCTGGATCTCCTTGCTCCAAATCCTCATAGTAGCGAGCAAAATTTTCTTCATCAACCCAGTCCGGTAAAAAGTACTTTTTGAAAGTTGCTTCCTCCTTATCATCGAAAACTTTGAGTGAGTCCGGGTTTTGATAAATAACATCACTGACAAAAGTACTTTGCTGTTCATAGAGCGATAATTGTTCCGCGTGGTTTAAAGGGATTTTTGCCATGGAAAGGAATTATGGGTTTTCATCATTGTAGCATCTATTTTGATCCGGAATCAGGTTTGGCTGTCTCTACTTGAAAAACAGGAATGGTGACAGAAAAAGTACTTCCTTCTCCCGGCTTGCTTTTAACGGTAATAGTCCCGCCCATCTTTTCGAGGATAGATTTGGTGATAAATAGGCCAAGGCCGGTGCCGGTAATGCCGGTGGTTTCCGGTGATGAGATTCGGTAGAACTTTTCAAATAGATGAGATCTGTCGTCTTTGCTCATACCAATCCCAGTATCGGTAATATCGACACGCACAAAGTCTCCACCGATTTCTTCAGCGCTAACAGTCACTGATCCTTCCGGCGTGTATTTAATGGAGTTACCAATTAAGTTGATTAGCACTTCCATGAATCGATCATAATCAGCCAACACGGATGGAAGCGGCGCATATGGCTTACGAAAACTCAATTCCAAATGCTTTTCATCAGCCAGAAATTGTAATTGATCGATCGTTTCTTCAATGGTTTTCGCGACATCAAGAGATTGTAGCTCCAGTTTCAGGGTGCCCGCTTCGATGCGTGATACCGATAACAAATCCTTGACCAGGAACCGCAGACGATTGGTGGAAGCAAAGACTTTTTCCAAGTAACCGCGGGCTTTATCATCGGTCTTCCCCAGATGTTCATTGAGGATCATGTCCAGGTATCCCTGAATGGCGGCGATAGGCGTTAATAGCTCATGTGAGGCGACAGAAACGAATTCACTCTTGGCCTTATCATCGTCATAAAGTTTTGCTTTTTGGATCGCATTGATAGTTTGTGAACCGATGGTTTCAAGAAGCGAGAGATCGTCTTCGCTATAGGGCTCTCCCGACTTTTTCTCACTGAGGAATATCAGACCAATTGGCTGCTTGCCGACGAATAGCGGGATTGCGACAGCGGCCTTCAGCTCGCGTAACTTTTCACTGACGGTCTGTTTTAAGTCGTGGTTGCGGGTAAAAGTACTTATGAGGCCAATTTCCTGTGGGGCTGATCGAGGGTTTTTGAGGATGATGCTTTCCTTTTCCAATTCCGCGTCCAAAGTACTTTTGAGCAAAAGATTTTTATGATCGAGGAAGTAACGAATAGTTTCGCTGTTGGCGTCCTGCATCAAACGTGAAGGATGCGTATAACCGCTTTGTTTAATACGCTTGATCACTATCTCACCATGCTCACCGGTTTGAAACACGTATACGACCGCATGATGAAGATGCACGACTTTTACGAGGGTTTGCATCAGAAGAGTCAGCGCTTCGTCAAGATTGATAACTTCGACCAACTCTTTGGTCAGAGCAGTAGTTACTTCTTGGATGTCATATTCACGTTTAAATAAGAACCGATCAGTTTTGACAGTGAGCCAGCGCCGTAACGGTTCGATAGAAAAGCCGATCACGCATATCGTAAGGATGTTGATTAGGTTTGCATTGAAACTGAGGGACACCTTTTCACCCAACAAAGCGCTTCTTAGGAAGAGTGCCGAGGCGCTGTACATCACGACGATGAAGGTAAACAAAATAGTGAAAACTACTGTTCGCCGGATAGCAATGCGAATATCAAATAGTTGGTGCGCCAATATTGCATAAGCGACGGTTCCGATCAATGCAATAATGGAGAATGCTCCTATTTCCTGAAACGAAAATATATCCAGATAAAACGGCATTATTAGATTGGTGATAATCGCAATCACCGACATTACGAAAATACCAAATCCGATAATTCCAAGCTGACCACGGATACGGCGCGAAGCTTTCCGGTAATATGCAAAGAGTGTCAGGTGCAATCCTGAACCTACGTAGCCAATCACATGGGCAATATACAGCGGAAACAAGGGGCCAAAGGCTGTGACGTGCCGGCCTTGATGCAGGTGTTCTGATTTATCAATTAGAGGCGTGAACAAAGTCAGCCCGATGAGAATAACTGTTTCCAATATCTGCCATTTTGCATACCGATTTTTCCGGGAAGCTATTTCCGGCAACAAAAGGTAGTAGAAAAGAATGAATAAAATTGCAAATGCAAAATTGATTCGGCCTAACGCCGTCAGGAATGGCGTGTCCGGTTGCCGGTTAAAGAGAAATAACGTTCCCAACCATCCCATTGCCGATACCGCGAATAAGGCAAAATAGCGGTTCAGAAGTGCCGACGGTTTCTTCAGGAGAACCAGTAAGGCAAGTCCTGTTAAGGCTGCGGAGCAAAATAGGTAGAGGCCAATGATAATGTAGGTCACGGCATAGCGTTAGTTATATCTTGAGATGCAAGGCGCGAACTCATAAATTGATCCTGCACGCGTTCTTTCCAATCGGCGACTGAAATTTCAGTGAGTAATGAGGGATTCGCATCAGGAACAGCATTGCGTGCTACATGAATATACGGCGCAGCAGTGATGGCACATCCTATCTCCCCCGCTTTAACATTACGATACTTAAATCCGATAAAGACCTTTTCAAATCGCACGCCCAAATTCTGAGATATACGTTCTACTGAAAGAATGAGATTTTCGATAACGGCACTTTGCTGTTCCGGGCTGACGGTATTGCCATGTCCGACAGTTAATGTGCCGTGATCTTCCATATATAAATCGGCATTCTGGCTGCGATCTTCGGCAATGGCTAATGCCAACGCACCATAAATGACGCTGGGGCCAGTGTGATAAAACGTTTTGTAAGCACAAAGCAAATGCTGACCGGGAGCAATGGGAAAATGTTTCTCCTGCACAGTTCCATAAAGTGCTTGAGTGGCTTCAAATAATGGAGTTGCATCATAAACATGAGGAAATTGATTCTCATCGACTAACGGATGCCTGGTCAATTCCTGGGGCAGCAAGTCATAACCCCAAATCGCACCATTCAATCCATTGAAGGAAGACACGGTAACCATGTTGGTTTGCGTGATGTTTGCAAACTCTCCCTCCGCTCTGTCGAAAGCGATAATCCTGTCGAGCAGATCAGAGCCGCTATGAGAGCATTCAATGGGGGCAACTCCTGTGGTAATCAATGGCGTTGTGATATATGGGTCAGTGGGCTGCATGCCGCTGGAGGAACAGTACGGCTCAAAAGGGCTAACGATATTCTGCAAAATATAAGATAGATTCTTTTTCATGATTGATTCTAAAGATAGGAAAAACGGTGTCTTGTCAATATTTGTAACTCCATGGTAGACGAAAAACGGACGGCCGTATAGAGCCGTCCGTTAAGGACTTTCGTTATCGATGGGAAAATTGGATGATTTGCCGGTAAAAAGTACTTTTTACCGCCTTGGAAGCAACTTCGTTCTTTGCCGCATCCAATGTCATGCAACAGGGATAGCAAGGTTCGTCCCAATGCTTACGCAAAGGGCCGGCAATTTGTAGCGGCCATCCCAAACGGCGGTAAAGCCGCAATTTGTCAGGTGTTACTTCCACCCAGAGTGAATCGATTTGATTCTCCCGGCAGTAGCGCCACATCTCGACGCATAACAACCAAAATAATCTTGATTGTCCGCGCAACTCAGGCTTTACCGCCAAAAGAGCGATATCAGCCGCATTGTATCCCAAGGGGTAAAGTTCTGGCCAAACCGTTAGGCAGGGCATGCCTTCGTTCTTATTATTGCGAACAAGCTGCAAGCCGCCTGAAAGACTACCGTCCACCTCTAACCCGAAGGATATGGAAGACGTTGGATAGGCTCGAAGCTGATTGCTCGGCTTCCAGTTTTGCTCTTGAGCGATATTCTCAAAAAGTTTCAAAAGCGGTTCCGCTTCCCGTTGATCATCGTATCGCACGATACGAACCCCCGGTGTCTGCTCATACAGGGTTTGCATGTAAAATCACCTCTTTTTATTAGATTTTGGTTGTCAGATTGCATCAGCTGTAGCTGAATGCCCCACATTAGCAGTTAATTCTGGAATCGTCAATGAGTTGAGGGACGAGGGAAATACGATGAAATTCATGTCAGATGGCCTTTGCATAGCAATTCATTATACACATAATGTTAAGTAACAGTTAGTTGCTATACAGTTTACCGGGTAACATGTGTCAAAACCAGTGACATGGCACGATTACCCAGAAAATCAGAATCAAAACCGCAAAAGACACGCACCAGATTCAGTGAGGAATATGGTGTTTTGTTGGAGCTTTTAATCGAATATCGATTGAAGGCAGGCGTGACACAAAAAGAGATCGCAGATGCTGTTGGGAAATCTCCACAGCAGGTTTCGATGTGGGAATGCCGGGAACGTGAAATAAACGTGATTGATGTTTGGAAATGGTGCCTGACTGTCGGGGTTTCTGTCAGTGATTTTTATCGACAGTTTGAGGAGCGACTGAAATCACGGAAGATGTCCAAACAATAAGCAAATTTCTACATTTTGAAATGGATACACAATATACAATATTAATCCCCGATGTCCTTGGAGGAGTGTGTGATCAAGTAGAGCATTTCTATAAAACGATAAATCTGGTTCCTAGTGCTTTGTGTTATTCATTTGATATGAGGCAAGTAACATTCGTGCGTCCTTATGGAGTTATGGCTTTATTAAATATTGCACGTTTATTACAGCATAAAACTAAACGTCCTGTCCAACTGTTTAATCTTCGCCAAAAGGTGCACTCATATTTAGAGCGTACAGATTTGTTCCACCTAAGCAATAAAATCTTATGTGCTAAGGAACAACCTAATGAAATATGGTCGAGAACAGGAAGCCGGACGATGCTGGAACTTAAGCTTCTACACAGTGAAGGAAATCTTGATGCCATTATCAAACATGCTCACTCCATCTTTCGAGCTGATTTAGGAGAAGATATATCTGGGTTAATCGTTATTGTGTTGCATGAGCTTTGCTCAAATGTCGTACAACATAGTCGAGATCGATGTGGTGCAGTTTTAATTCAGCGCTGTCATGACCGGTACAATCAGAAAATTGCATGCATTCGGGTCGCTGTAAGTGACCTTGGGATAGGTGTCCAACGTTCGTTGTCAAAAAAATATCCAGAACTTAATGAGTCAAAAAGGGCGCTACAAGCTGTGCTTGAGGGGCGTTCTAGCAAAAGCGGCAAAGGTGGATTGGGCATTCGTAGTGTTGTCCGTTGGGCATCTGATCGTGGTGGTAATGTATGGATTCGCTCAGATACAGTGGCACTTATGTGTAATAGTCATTCTACAACCATCCATAGAAACTTAACGCCTATTCAAGGAACACAGGTTGATGTTGAGTTTCGTGCCTCATGAGCCATGTTTATAAGCAATTGACGTTCAAGTGTTTATGTAGTAAAGTAAAAATGACTTCACTTAAATTTTGTGAAATGTAAGTCAGTATTATGAAAATCAAAAGTATGGTCGAAATTGCTACCGCTGCGGGGATCCCTGACCCAACACTCTTATTAGGGCGTTTACGTGGCAAGGCAGTTTTTCCACATCTTGTAAAAGCAATACAAGATGTGGATGAAGGCGAATATCTGTTGTTGAAGTTTACTTCAGAGCAATTCTGTGATTCTTCATTTATTGATGAAACTTTAATCGAACTGGGTTCCAAACTGATTCATGGTGAATTTGGAGACCGAGGAATGGCATTATCTAATCTTAGTGAAAGCGTTCAGACAAGTTTACGGAGCACATTAGCGATGCGCCGTGATGATGCACGAAAGAAAAACGAAGATTTTAAGGTAGTCTTCCTGTTATTCTTGAATCTGATACCTACAGGGCTACTGCCCAAAAGTAGTTGGGAAATTGTCGGTGCCTTAGAACAGAGTTTGTTTGATGTTTTCCTTCAATTTAGCACCTATGAGTCTATTTCAGCGGCTGACGTGGCACGTGAGTTTAAGTTAGAAATCAACACCGCTAGCATGAGGTTAAAAAGGTTATACGAGCGACATTTATTGAGGCGGCAGTATCAAACACTTACAAATGGAAGGGAATTCGTTTATTATTTTTGGAAATAAAAAAAGCGGAACCTGACTTCACGTGATTCGTGTGAAGTATTGGAGAGGTGATAAGAGGAGAGTTCTTTTGAGTCACACATGATTTGAAAACGTCTAAAGAATATTTGATGATTTAAGGGATACCGCTCCCTAGCACCAAAGCTATGAATAGCGAACACTGAGTGGTTTTTATTACTTAGGACTTCATACATTTTACGTGAAGTCTTTGTTGGGTAAAAATTATAAGAAAACAAATGTTCATGGTTACGCTATTAGTTAGTTATTGCATTGGTACATTGTAAGTACGTAGCTATAAAAGAGCAGAAGACCAGAATGAATTGACCAGAAAACGGATTTTTCATTTCGGTCTGGTCGACAGAACAAAAGGAGTTATGATGATTTTGAGAGGAAAGCGGATACGCAAATTCGCGAAACACTTTGGTTACTTGAAAGATGGACAAAATGTATTTTTGGGTGTAAAGAGAATTCCCGAGCACGCGGTTGTCTTGGCGAAAGCAGGATTTCCTAGCACAGCGGTAGTTAATGATGCGATACTGCCCTCGACAAGCTGTGGACCGGTGGCACGCTATAATGCAGAAGGGAAACAAATCATACGACGTGATCTGCCCATGGAAACCGCTTTCCGTCAGATTTATTGGACTTGGCATGAGTGGCACGGAAAAGATCAGATTGAAAAATCGGATATAAAAGACGTTCCATATCGACGATACCCACGTGATTTTGCTCCTCCTCCATCAACTGAATTACAATTGGCTCAAATGAGCGATGGTACTGAACTTATCATTTGCCCTTTGCAGAAAGTCAATCTGGCAGATACTAGCCCCTTACTGCACAATGTTAATCTCATATTGGAGCTATTTGGTGAATGTCATGTATTTACAGAAAATCTTGATGCTATAATCCAAGTTCCTATCAAAAGGCTAAATTGGACCATTCTGCCTCAGGGGACTCGACCTTGGCCGCATTTAAAATCAGAGTTAAAGCCATTATTTGATAAGCTATCGAAAAATAAGCAGCAGGTTGTCGCACATCGTTTTGAGCACATTAACTCCTATCATCCGGATTTTTTATGTACAGGCACAGCTGGCTTTCATGGTTACGTCATATTCGGTTTTATAGAAAAAAATCTCTATTTGTGTGAAAGTATGTATACGGGTAATGCTACGTATGTATTTGCTAATGATTGGCAAAGTCTTTCTCGTCTAACGAAGTCAGAAATTTTGAGCCACAATTTGCAAAACGATAGAATCATACATCGAAATGGTTGGAACACTGCTATCTCTCATTTGTTCCGATAATAAACAATGTTGCATCAGAGCTTGCTGTTCTTCACCATTGCATCCCATACGACAGGCTATCGCTGACTTGCCCATATCTTCTGCATATAATTCGCCTACTAACACTATCTCCGTTGATTTCTCCATTCGCATAGTTTCATTCCTGATTTCATTTCCTGGAACAGTATGTTATGTCCCGTAGACGTTTCAGGGAGAATACCGCTGCTCATTTGCTGGTAATGGAAGGAATGAGCGCATAGTAGATTAAGCGTTGTAGCTCATCTAAAATGTCTATCTGACTTTTGAGTATCTTTACCCGAGCAGTCGGAAGGTCAAACCATTCTGCACGATCCGCTTCAGGAAACTCTTGTTGTTTGCCAGAATGGGGCGGCCATTCCATCTGAAATATATTACTCCGCACTTGGGAAATATCGCAATCTCCTTCAACAGCCCATGCGTGCACTATTTTTCCACCGGATTGTTTAATAGGCGTGAGAGCTACGAAATCACCGGTTACAGGAAATTCCGTTTCTTCTTCAAATTCTCGCTGCGCAGCAGCGAGTGGATCCTCATTGGGCGTAAGTTCCCCTTTAGGTATAGACCAAGCACCAGCATCTTTCTTCGACCAAAATGGCCCACCTGGATGCACCAGCAACACTTGTAAGATGTTATTGCAGTAACGATACATCACTATGCCGGCGCTTTGTTTTGACATCAGAATCTTCAGTATTTAATCTCAGTTGATTTGCCATTAAAGCATGCAATTTCGGTATTACACTGTTAGCCTAACACGATATTACTAAGTCTTCAGTGTTTTGGTTTCTGCTCTGGCTGCTTCCTTTGATCCTAATTTTTGCTTAAGCCCCATGGCAATAAATTGTTTATGATTTTTCCGCATCAAAACAAATTTAAAAAAAATAAGATCAGGATTTGCGACTGCCTTTCAGATTTTCCTGCACATTGAGAAAAAGTCTCTCATCAATAATCATCTCATGTTTGCCGCTTCGCACGAACCCATTATGGCGGACCTTTCCCATATAAAATGGGTTAGTCAGAATGCCCCGCAATGCAGATGTCCCAAGTATTTTGCCATTACGCGATGTCAGCTCCAAGCCGGTAACTCTTTGCAAAATAGCTCGAAGAGACATATTTCCCTCTCCAGCTAAATGAAAGGCCACTTGAATGATTGGAGCTTTGAACTCATTTTTGACCACGCATTTTTTGTTTCCGACTGTGACGTTCGTGTGGCCAACTGGAGCACAACCCAAGCACTTCCTATTATGAAACTTTCTCTCTAAAGCAATCTTTGAGAGCCCCCGATTATCTTGTAATATGCTTTGATCTGATCTTTAGAAAAGGTATCAATCTTCATATAGAATTATTACTGATTTTTACGAAAATTCTGTTTCAATTTTTTCTGCACTCGCTTGAAAAGTGACTTACTGATCAGCGGCTCATGCTGCTCATCATAAATTTCTTTATTACTGCGAACGAGTCCAATGTAAAAAGGATTCGTCAGCATATTGTGCAGCGAGGAAAGCGAGAGGACATTTCCCCGGCTTGATCGCAGCCCTTCAGCGTCCAACGTTTTCAATATCTTTCGAAACGATTTTCCTCGTGCCGCCAGTTCAAAGGCCAGTATAACTTTGTCTGCAACGTCTTTATCCGGAATTACTATGATTTCGCCGTTGGTGAAAACCTTTTTGTATCCAAGCGGAGTAATTCCAATAGCTCGCCTTATGGGAAAACAATCACTGGAGAATGTGATGATGTGAGGCTCTTCTCGTTGTGTTGAGATTTGTGTATGCATATTTTTACGTTAGATGGATATAAAAACAAAACAAGCAGTATTGCGCCTTGCGCATATCCGCTTATTGGTTCACTCAAGTTTATACATTGATGGAGATATGAGGGCTTTGTTCCGTTCCAAATACTGTCGATATTCAACGAAAGTGGCGCACCACTGTTGAAACTGAAGCTCCGAAAGGGGCTTTTTTGATTTATCAGAAATGATTTCTGAAGGTTCGAAACTTTGAAATTCTTGCGGCAGCATTTTCCAGGAAGTTCGAACCGGCGTAAATATCGGATGTAATTCAACCTGTAAATAATGGCCATTATTTAATACGAAAGAATCTGCCAGACTTCCGGCAATACGACGTTTCATGTCTTGGTCGGACTTTTGGAAAAGAGTGGCCGCGTGCGTGGTGAATCGAACGACATTTTTCAATGCTTTTAATTCTGTTTCATCGGTTGCTGTAGCTGTTGGTTTCAAAGCGCTTGCTTCTTGATCCAGAGTTTTCTTCTTAGCAATATATTCATCTTGTGATAGATGTCCTGCTAAGTGTAGGGATAATAAAGCGTCTTTTTGTCTGTTAATATCTCGTAGGGTATCAGTTTGTAATTGCACCGTCTGATGCTGGACATCCGCTTCTTTTTTCTTTAATTCGTCAATCACTTTCAAGGCAAATGCTTCAAATTCCGCAGGCATTGTAATGCTTTTTAGCAAGTCATCAATTTGCAGGGAGATTATTTCTTCGCGAATTCCCTTCTTTGTGCAAATGCCAAGACGATTGGCGCAATGGTAGTATGTATGTCCTTTTGATATTTCCGCTGTCACGGAGAAGCCACAGCTTGCACAGGTAATCAGACCTGTGTAAGCATGTTTATGATGGTTTTTTCCCTTACGTGCCCGGCGGTTGATGACCTCCTGGGCTTTATTCCATTCCTCCTGTGTAACCATGGGCTCGCAGGAATGGTGATAAATTTTGCCCTGAAATTGAAATTCTCCTTTATAGAAAGGGTTACGAAAAATTTTATACAAGCCGGAACAGGTGAGCTTTCCGCTGACGGTGACGCCGTTTTGACGGCTGCGGTATCCCCATTCGTCAACCAGAAGGCGATGAATTTCGCTCACTGTATGTTGTTTTGAGATTAAGAGAAGCCAGGCTCTCTGTAATAAGTCAAAGCGCTTCGGATCCTTTTCAATCGTTTGATTCAGACGATTGTTTGTGTATCCCTGCGGAGCTCTGAAAGGAAAACCTCCCTTCTCACATTTACTACGCATCCCTCGTTCCACACCTTTCTTGAGGTCAATAATGTATTGTTCCGCCATGGCGCTTTCCACCGCCGTAATAACAGCGTTATCTTCCGGCAGGTAGGTTTGATAAGGCGTGCGGATTTCTTTGAGATGTCCCTGGCGCATCATCCAGCGCAAGGTAGCGGCATCAATAGGATTCCGTGCTAACCTGTCCAATTTCCAGCACAAAATAGCGTCCGCTTCACCTTTGCGGATTTTTTCAATCATTGCGTTAAAAACCGGCCGTCCGGGTTCTTTGGCGGATTTGCTTTCCGTCATTTCTTCAATGACATTCAAACGGGCATTTTCTGCCAAACGACGAGTATCAGCCAATTGATCCACAATTGACTGAACTTGTTTTTTAGATTTTTCATCGCTACTACGCCTGGCGTAGTTGATATAACGCATACAATGTGACGTGTTAACCTTGAGCCTGAAATACTTTGGCCCGTTGCTTGTAATCGACAATTACTAATAGCCGCATCAATACCGTGAGCGCCTCTTCTTCCGAAATTTGTTGCCCGAATCGCTTTTGATAGAGGCTCTGAAATTCCTGTATATGTCGGGGAGAAGGAACCAGTAGAGATAGCGATCGGCTCATTGGCATGCGTTACGAAATAACGCTTACAACCATGAGCCAGTTAGGGTAGATACTGCAACAAGGGTTGCTACAGCATCCACAAATATGCGGCATTGCCGTACTTGGTACTAACGTACAATTCCGCGAGATGTCAACTGCGGCAAAATAAAAAAATCCGCGAATAAGCTCTGCAACAGCCATTCCAGAATGTCAGGTTCAAAAATTTCATCAATATTTAATTTTCAAGTGCTACCATGAATTTATCCTTTGCGTTCGCCTTTTGTTCGGTTTTTGTTTGCCTCCTGATGAGGATCACGCTCTGATGTTCTTGCAAGCAGAGTTGCGGGTAATGCTGTGTGCCTGTTGATTGAGAGAGGCGCATGGTGGATGTGTTCACACGGACACATCAAATCGTTATAGCTTTCAGCCATGAAGCAACCATCTTCTCTCCCCAACGTCCCCCAACGCCAATTACCGGTCAATATATTATTGGTCGAAAATCGCATCCGCACCTTTATGGAACATTCGACGCGATATGCATTCATGGGGCCAACGCGTTTGGCCAAAGATTGTGGTGTATCGGATGCAGCCATTTGTCGTCTTTTGAGCGGTTACAGCAGTCCGTCGTTTGCGATGGTGGCAAAGATTACCAAAGCATTTGAACAGGAATTCAAACGCTCTATTGATCCGCGAGAGATATTTGCCATTGATGGGCAATATCTCACGGACAAAGCTTGCACGCTCTTGGGCTGCAACGGTTGCACCCCCGAAGCAGCGTGGAATGAAGATGGCACAATTAAGCCAGAATATCTGCCAAAGGAGGAACGATGAATGCCTCCACCTTCCAGGAACGCAAGGTTGTTCAAATGGAGCTGCTGCAATGTTTGCAGCAAATGGATTATGCCGCATTCGAGCAAGTAATGAAGCGGCTACTCTATAAATCGGGCTATATCACTGTGCAATTCATCGGAAGGAATCATAAGCGCGGTCGAACTCCTAAGGGCGGGCTTGATTTGACCGCCCGCAGTATTACCGATCTCTCTTCCGTGCTGACAATTGCCCAGATCAAGCAATACCGACGTGTTGTTTCCCGTCGATTCGTTGATGAACTTCGCGGCGCAATGTTGCGCCTGGGTGCGGAGCAGGGGCTTCTGGTAACTCTTTCCAAATTCTCCAAAGTCGCTCATGCAGCCGCAATTGAAAGTAGCGTTGCACCAATCAAGTTGATTGAGGGTGCGGAAATTCTTGATCTGTTGTTCGCCTATCGTATTGGAGTTTGTGAGGAAAATGACAAATGGCGCTTGGACTCTGTTTACCTTGACAGGATTCAAGAAAAGGCTATTGGTACAAGCGGACAAGTAACACGTCAAAATCAATCAACAAAATCGAAACCATCACAGAATAGAACTATTAAACATCTTGATGAACCTAATACTCCCAATCCAACAAGTAAAAATTCAAACGAAGGAGGTGGAATGACATGGAGCACTCACGTAATGGCGGGCATTTGCTCGCTCTGGGTCTTTGAACTGATTCCATCAGCACAGATGGAGCACGTCGCCATCTATGCCGGTGCAGCAGCCGTTGGTGCATTGCTTCCCGATTTAGATGCGCCGCGCAGCAAAATCGGCCAGTGGTCAGTTGGCGGTATCAAACCATTTTTTCTGCCTTCCCAGGCTATTAATCGCAGTGTCGGGCATCGGTCGATTTCACACTCGCTATTGGCACTGGTATTTATTGCTGGAGTTGGATTGGTTTTGTCGTCGTTCGTAGGTTGGCAGGTTTCATTGGCGCTTTGGCTGGGGTATGCAAGTCACTTATTGACGGATTCCAGCACGCGTTCCGGAATCCCGTTACTTTATCCAAGGCCGAGAAGATTCCACTTGCTTCCCAAGCCGCTACGAATCGTCACCGGATCACTTGCAGAAGAAGTTATCTTCGTAGCGTTCGCCATGCTGGTATTGATTCTGCTGCTATCAAATATCTCTACTTTATCCGCCTAAATTGCTGCCATGCAGGAAAAACCTTTTCTCATTGAAATCCGCCAGGACAGGCCACGTCCCAATGGCAGGTTTGTGCCGGCAGCTTCGTTGAAAATCACGGAGGAATTCCGAACGTCGGGCTTGCTACATGATCTTGCTCCAGACGATTTGAAGAATTTAGTGTATTTGTTAACGTTTTTATCACCGGAAGGCAACTGCACTGTCTCATTGCCGATACTTACTTCCGCCATGCGTGTTTCTTCGCACCAGGTTAAAGAGCGTATGCATCGTTTGGCAGAGTTCCGATTTCAGGATACAAACGTTATCACGGAAATCAAATATGAAAGTGGCTTATGCACTTATAGCCTGCATCCGCGTCTTGTAGGCTATGAACATCTGACCGTTTCTGATCCACATCCCACTTCGCCTATTGTCACTGGTTCACGGCAACGTGTGATAGACAACACCCGCAAACACTATGCGACGCCACGCGCCGAAGCGGAGCGTATGGTTGCCGAACAATTGGGACATGAAATTGCAGAAACCGAAGAGCAACGTAAATTGAGAATTCGTCTGGAGAATCTGGGGTTAAACACCGACCAAGCTTCAGAAGTACTTTCGACCTACGCCGCTGATGTCATTGCGCAGCAATTAGACTGGTTGCCCTATCGCAAAGCGAAGAATCCCGCTGGCTATTTGTTGGCGGCGATTGAAGGCGGCTACAAAGAGCCACGTGTTATCCAAAATCAGCGATTTGTGCTGGAAGAAAAATATGGCGGTGAATCCAGCGTGAATGATGAGGTGATTCCTGACGATGCACCGGATCAAGAGATACAGTTGGAAATCGATGGGCCGCCGCTTTCATTGCCGATAGAAGAATGAAAAGTACTTTTAGGGGGTTGCAGCGCACGACGCCATTTCCTAATGTTCTAATCGATGAGGTGATGCCGCGCCTCAAAGACACGTCTTGGCGCGTTCTCTGCGTTATCGTTCGTCAAACGTTAGGGTGGCATGACCAAACGTCAAATCATCGTAAAGAGCGCGACTGGCTGACGCGTTCCCAGCTGAAGGCACGCACGGGACGCAATTCTGAAGCCATCGCCATGGCGATTGATGTGTTAGTTAGGCAAGGTTACATCATTGCTCAAAACAGCGACGGCGCGCTGTTAAACACGCCGCAAAAGCGACGGGCGAACCGTGGACGCATCTACTATGGACTCACCGAATCCTTGCAGCGCCGAATCGGAATAATGCAAACACGAAAAATCGAACAGTTGCCTGCGCTTGCTGGATCCATTTTTCATGCACAACCCGGAAAAATCAAACACGCAACAAGCGAGAAATCGAACACGACAAAAGAAACTCAAACAAAAAAAGAAACCATCCTTTCGATGGAGGTCATTGCATTTATCGAAACCTTTCAACAAATAGCGCGCGAGTATGAACTCAAACCAGATGTGACTCTTACTTCAAGCGCACATGATCGACTTCATCACTGGTTACAGAAAGTTGGTGACGAAGAACAAACCAAAACGCTGCAAAAGTACTTTTGCAGTACATGGACATCTATCGTGCGGCTGAATTATTCACTGGAGGCTTTTGCCAACACATGCAGCATACTGCGGACAGATCAAGGGAATTGAATCGTTACTGACTATTCGTCTTTGCCCACCGGCGTTTTTGAGATTCCGCTATTTTAGCTTTGTGAGCTGCGCTAAGCGGACCGCCTGCTCGTCGGCCGGTGACATGCCAGGAACGCAGATCAGACTTCTTGATCGCTCGCCGTCCCAACACGATGTAGCAAGTTAATTTACCCGCTTTGATTGCATCATAAACAGCTTGCCGAGAAACATTCTTTGCCTTGGCAACTTCGGGGAGAGTAAGAAATTGTTCGTTGAAATCAGGAAATTTCATGCAGAATTGCGTTTGCGGGATTTTTCTTAAAGTACCATGTCCAACATAAAAACGCCAATTTCGCTCCATGAATAAAATTGGAAAATTTGCGATTCTAACCTGTAAAACGATGAGAAAATAGTACTACTGCTTGACAATTTGTAAGGCTGTAGTATTATGGGGCTAACGATCAGTAAATAGCCACATGAAAACTGCCGTATCAATGCAAAAGATCATTACCGCCATCGCGGAGAAACACACCCTCGACCTAACCGCCTCTGAATCACACCTACGCTTAGAACAACCCGGATTCATGCCCCTGGTTATCGAAAAAATCGGCCAGCATTTAGTCAGCGTTGCCCACTATTACACGCAAGAAGGCGATCTGATGGCCGATCCAGAGATCGTTTATTTCACCGGATACGAAGAATGGGTGCCCACTCAAATCACTCAAGCTCCTTGGGGATGCTGGGACGCTGCGGAACTTTCTTCAGAAGGCACAGCAATAAAATCCTTCAATCCACAGAAGCAAGCCGATCTGGCAGCCTTTTCCAATGATTGGGTGGAGAACATTTCCGCACAACATTGGCTTGATGCAAAACCCGTAATTTAAACGTATGCCGTATCAAACTCTCCAACAACCGCTGGCTCCCACAACATCCGTCATTCATTCCAGCCAACCATCCCCCGCATATGCCAAAGCCAAACAAACGGAAGAAACCAGCGTGACATCGGATGTCTTGCAAATCTGGGCGGAAGAATATTTCCGAGAATGCGAATTGCGCCTTTTCTCTCCGAATACTATTGCCACCCGTCGCATCTTCGTCCAGAATCTACTGTGGTTTCTCCGTGAAAAGGGCTATGCGAAATGCGACACTCTGGCCCTTCGACAGTTCTTCTATTATCTGAATCATGGCCATGAAGAACCAGGTGGACGATTTGGTTTGCCTCATCTCAATAAGCCGGTGCGTCCTGTCACCATCAAAGATTACTACCGAACTTTGCGCACTTTATTCAAATGGCTGGTGGCACAGGGCGTCTTGCCACAAACTCCCTTCGCACACATCCCTGCTCCGATTGTCCGCGATGAAATCAAAACACCCCTAGTTTCAAAACAGATTGAAGCACTTCTCCAGGCTGCAAAGGAATCCCGTGAACCCTTGCGCAACAAAGCAATTCTGCTCTTTTTGCTCGATACAGGATGCCGCGTCAGCGAAGTACTTTCGATCACCTTGGGCGACATGGATTTTGCCAATGGCTGCTGCAGGGTATTGGGCAAAGGCGGCAAATACCGGACAATCTATTTCGGTAAAAAGGTGAAGCAGGCACTGTCTCCCTACCTATTCCATTATCTCAAACGCTTGAATGTCCCCAACACAGGAACACGAAATGAGATAAACACCGTTCCTGAAAGTGTGCAAAGCTGGCCGCTCTTCTATTCTGGCCGGTTACCTTCTAAAAAGGCGATGTCTACTGATAATTCATTTGTCCCACAGCCATTTACTCGCTCGGGATTATTGCACCTCATCAAGCGCCTGGGCGCCTTTGCCGGAATTAAAGATGCCTGCTCTGTGCATGCATTGCGGCGCACTTTTGCAGTGCAGATGCTGCGCAACGGTGCTAATGTCTTCAGCGTGCAGGCGATGCTGGGCCATTCCGATCTGGGACAAACCCGGCAATACTGCGCAATTGCTTTGACGGATGTTGAAGCGCAACATCGAGCCTTCAGTCCAGCCGATCGCTTACGCCATGCTATCTCGAGCGACGGCTGCTGAGCGATTCCACCGGTGAATAGCGACGATGCTGGTTCTCCAAATCCGCCTGGCTGAGCTTCAAATACGTCAGGCAAATTGTCAGGCTACTATGCCCCAACAAGCTCATCAGACTATAAACATCGCAACCATTGCGAAGCAATTGAATCGCAGCGCTATGCCGGAAAACATGCGGGCTTACCTGCATTGCTGTAAGCCCAGCTTCACGGCCCAGACTGCGAATAATCCGCAACAGCGCCGAACGCGACATCGGCGGATAATCTCTTCCTATCCTCGATAGAAAAACCGGGTGTTCCGGTTCGCGTGGGCGTTGGCGCAGATAGAGAGATAGCACCCGCGCCGTCTCTCTGGAAAAGTACACCACACGCGATTTGTTGCCCTTACCCAGCACCCGCGCATGGCGATTTCCCATATCAACGTCCTGCATTTTTAACTGGCACAGCTCGGTTGCTCGCACGCCAGTATCATACAGGAATAAAATAATGGCCTCATTACGACGGGGCTGAGTGGAGTGACGCGCCGCTTTCAGCAACGCCTGGATTTGTTCCGGTGAAAAGGGCTGCACGTGTTCCGTGGGGATTGAGGGCTTGGGAATCGGATCAAGCGGCGAAACGTCCAAGATGCCCTCGCCTACCAGCTAATTGAAGAAACAGCGCAGAGCTACATAATAATCCCGAATCGTGGCTGGGCGCGCCGGCTTATTCCATTGCGGATTTCCCCAGCGGCCATTGCCCTCTTCATGGCCGCGTCGTAAGTAGACAAGAAGCTGTCGCAATTCCGAAGTATCGCACGTGGAGTAGCCGCGATGGCGTAAAAACCAGATCACATTGCGCATGAATATGCGCCGAGTGGCTATCGTATTCGACGACATCAGACGATAATCACAATCCAGCAAATAATCCTCCATCAGCCGTTCCAGGCGGTCTACATCGATACCTGAAGAAGTACTTTTGCGTGTGGCACGTTTCGTTGACCTTTCTGATTCTGCTATGGCGTGATTTCTGGCTGCTCCACTTTTCTGAGTGCTAATTTGAAAGTCAAGAGGCGGTGAGCCGGCAGTGTTTTTTACAAAGTTAAGAGGCCGTCGAGGCATTTTTTCTCTCCAAAATCAGTGTCAGAGAGTGGTTGCCTACCGTTAAGTCCTTGTGGGACAAGGGGAAAATGGAATTTAAATCAGAAAAATCGGGATGGCGGGATTTGAACCCACGACCTCTTGACCCCCAGTCAAGCGCGCTACCAAGCTACGCCACATCCCGTAAATGTGCGCAACTTATTCTATCGTGATTTGAGTAAAAGTCAAGTCTGCTCTGGCATGATTCATGATCGCTTTGCTATTGGAGGCGATTTGTATGGCGGTTTATGGGATGAATCATGTGGCGTTGGAGGTCACGGATATCGATGTAGCGGTGCGGTTTTATTCGGAAGTATTGGGCTTGAAACGCAAAAGTGGCGGTGAGGGGCAGGCGTTTTTTGAGATGGGGCCGCATCAATTTCTTGCCTTGTTTGTGGTGACAGAGAAACAACCGGATAATACGCGGCATTTCGGCATCATTGTGAAAGACGATGAAGAGATCGCCGAAGTGCGCCGCAAGGTGGAAAAATGGGGATTGGAGTTGATTCCACCCTTTGCTTGCGACTTCCGCGATCCATTCGGCAACCGTATTCAAGTGGTGGATTTGAGCGTGGTGGATTGACGGCTGGTTTTGGGATTATGAAAATATGGTTTATACAAAATGTGATGGCAGTAGATTCAAAATGGTCATGCGGTAATTCTGAAAATGAAAAGGACGGTCGTTATCGCAGTGAAAATTGACGTAAAAGTACTTTTGTTGACCTTCTAACCCCTAACTCCCAGCGTCTAACTTCTTTAATGCTCAAACGGCACTTCGCCAAAAGCCTGTGCCAGTAGTAAATCCTGTTCTTGCCGGTGGCTGCTGGCGGAGCCGGTGGCGGGGCTGGCGGAGGGCGGGCGGTAGATGCCGAGGAAGGGCAGGCGGTTGTCGATTTCGCGCTTGAGCCAGACGCGCATGTGACGCCAGGCGCCCATGTTCATCGGCTCTTCCTGCACCCAGAAAACAGGAGTGCCGTCGGGATAAGCACGCAAGGCCTCGAATACCTCTTTTTCGGGAAAAGGGTACAACTGCTCGATACGCAGGATGGCTACATCCTGCCGCTTTGATTCCTCACGCTTGCTCATCAATTCGTAATAAATTTTGCCGCTGCACAGCAAGATGCGCTTTACCGATTTGGGATCGCGGGCCGGCGTGTCCGGCAAGACGCGCTCGAATTTTCCTTTGGTGAAATCTTCCAACGGCGACACTGCATCCAGATGGCGCAGCAGGCTCTTGGGCGACATCACAATCAGCGGCTTGCGCCAGGGGCGCAATGCCTGACGGCGCAGCAGGTGGAAAAACTGTGCCGGTGTGGTGGGATAGGTCACCTGGATATTATCTTCGGCGGCCAGTTCCATGAAGCGCTCGATGCGGGCGCTGGAATGTTCGGGGCCGGAGCCTTCCATGCCGTGCGGCAGCAGCATCACCAGACCGCTGAGGCGATGCCATTTATCCTCGCCGCTGGCGATGAATTGATCGACGATGACCTGCGCGGCGTTCCAGAAATCGCCGAATTGCGCTTCCCAGATCACCAGGCTGTCCGGTGAATCCAGCGAATAGCCGTATTCAAATCCCAATACACCCGATTCCGACAAAGGGCTATTGTAGATTTCCACCGGCGCCTGAGCAGGCGAAAGGTGTTGCAGCGGACACCAGGTGTCGCCGTTTTTGGTGTCATGAAGCACAGCGTGGCGGTGGCTGAAAGTGCCACGTTGCGCATCCTGGCCGCTTAAACGAACCCGCACCGGCTTGGCTTCCGTCACAATGCTGGCCAGGGCCAGGGCTTCTCCGGCAGACCAGTCCAGTTTTTCCTGTCCTTCTATCATTGCCTTGCGGCCATCGAAAAGGCGCTTCAGACGCTTATGCAAATGAAAATCTTCGGGCGCCTCGGAAAGCCGTGCCAACAACTCAACGGCGCGCTTTTGGGGAATGCCGGTTTGCGGATCGGGAGCATCTTCCTCACTGCCACCCAAATAGCCCGTCCACACGCCGCCCATGGTATCGGTGGGCAACCGGAAACTTTCACTGCGCGCGGCGGTCAATTCTTCTTCGAAATGATCGCGGCGCTTCTTCGCTAATAGCTCCGCTTCGGTGCGATCCACGCCACCCAGTTTCAGCAAATGGTTCAGATAGGATTCGCGCACATTGGGACGGTTGGCAATAGTGTCATAAAGCAATGGCTGCGTGAAGGCTGGCTCATCGCTCTCGTTGTGTCCCCAACGCCGGTAACAATAGAGATCAATAACCACGTCGCGCTGGAACTTCTCCCGAAAATCCAGAGCCAGATGTACCACCTGCGCCACTGCTTCCGGATCTTCACCGTTCACATGGAAGATAGGAATCGGCAGCATTTTGGCGATGTCCGAGGCGTAGGCGCTGGAGCGGCCTTCGCGCGGCGTGGTGGTGAAACCGATTTGGTTATTGATCACGACGTGCAAAGTGCCGCCCACGCTATAACCGTTGAGGTTGCTCATGTTGAGCGTTTCCTGCACGATTCCTTCACCGATAAAGGCAGCGTCGCCGTGAATCAGCAACGCCAGGCTTTTGCGATGGTCGGTATCCTGATGGCGATCCTGCTTGGCGCGCATACGGCCGATTGCCACCGGGTTTACAAATTCCAGGTGGCTGGGATTAAAGGTCAACGATAACTTCACCTGTTTGCCACGCGAAGTGGTCCAGGTTTTGTTGTAGCCCAGATGATATTTCACATCGCCGCGCCCCATGTGACGTTCGGGATCGGTGTCATCGAATTCGCGGAAGATGGAACGCGGGCTTTTGCCGATGATGTTGGCAAGCACATTTAAACGTCCGCGATGCGCCATGCCCATCACGATGCGATTGACGCCCTGCGAAGAGGCCTTTTCAATGGCTTGGTCCAGCAGCGGGATCAAGCTTTCCGCGCCTTCCAGCGAAAAGCTTTTAGCGCCCACAAATTTGCGGCGGATGAATTCTTCGAACGTACTGGCGTCGGTTAATTTGGTCAAAATGCGCAACTGCTCTTCGCGCGTCAGCGTGATGCGATTTTCAGTCTGCTCCATGCGCTGCTGCAACCATTCGCGCACTTCCAGATCGTCGATGTGCATAAACTGCACGCCGATATAGCGGCAATAGGTGTTACGCAGTTTTTCGAGAATCTGCTTTAATTTGAGCGTGCCCTTGACGCCCATACTCTGGCAGGAAAAGGATTGTTCCAGATCAGCTGCGGTGAAACCATAATATTCGGGTTCCAGCTCCGGCGCGTGCAAACGAGGGCGGCTGAGCGGATCGATTTTGGCAACCACATGGCCACGCGCGCGGTAGGCGCGAATCATTTGGTCCACCCAGTCCTGCCTCGCGATGGCTTCCTGATGAGAAGCCTGCGCTGGCTCCACAAAAGTACTTTTAGCCGACTCCCGCGGCATGGCAGCAGGCGGCGGAGTCGCCACATTAAAAACATGCTCCGTTTCGGTATCCGCAAAAATACTGCTGATTTTGAACCCGGGTTCCGCCAGCGCGGCATGTTTGGCCTGACCGTTGGCACTGGCCTTTTGCGGCGCGCTGCCATTCTGCAATGCGGCAAAATATTGCCGCCATTCAGCGGATACGGACTGCGGGTCACTGTTATAACTGGCTAACAGCTCTTCGATAAATTCAAGATTAGATGTATTGAGATTTGGGCAACTCTCGCTCATGGCACCTTCAGGCGGCGTTTAAAACTGTTATTAAAAGCACACTATTATTAATAGGATAGTATGTTTTAAGGCTTCTGTCAAAAGTACTTTTATGGTAGCATTGAAACTGAATTCCGTTCGATATTTCTGGATCATTTTTCATTGTCATGCAAAACACCAAAGCTTTCTCCGATCACCTCAAAACACGCCTTCCCGAGGCCATGCGTTTTCTGGAAGACCTGGTTTCCATCAACAGCTTCACACTCAATCCGGATGGCGTCAACGCCAATGCACAGCGCGTCATCGAACAGTTCGCGCCGCTGGGATTTACGGTCTCGCAGCCGCCCTGCGCCTATCCCGGCACAGCGCCACATCTGGTGCTCGATTCCGGCGGCGATGGACCAGCCATCGCGTTGATCTCCCACCTCGACACTGTCTTTTCACCCGAAGAAGAAGCCCGCAATGATTTTCGCTGGAATCCCGAAGGCGATCTGGTTTTCGGCCCCGGCACCGCTGACATCAAAGGCGGCACGGTGGTGTTGTGGATGATGCTGGATGCGCTGGCCGCCACTAACCCAGAACTATTCCGCCGGACACGCTGGATCGTCTTGCTCAACGCCGCCGAAGAAGTACTTTCCGCAGATTTCCGCAACGTGTGTTTCGATACCTTGCCCATCAACACGCGGGCCTGCCTGGTCTTTGAAGCGGACAGCGAAAAGAAGGAAAACTTCTGTCTGGTGCATTCGCGCAAAGGCAGCGGACATTTCATCGTGAATGTCACCGGCCGCGCCGCGCACGCCGGCGCACATTACCGGAACGGCGCCAGCGCCATCCATCAGCTGAGCCGCGTCATCGATCGCATGATCGCATTGACCGATCTGGAACATGGTGATACCACGGTCAATGTCGGAGTGGTCAGCGGCGGCACCGTGCGCAATACCGTGCCGGCCAATGCGCGCGCCGAACTCGAAACCCGCTCCTTCGACGAATCCCAATATCGCAAAGTGCGCGACGCCCTACTGGCCATGAACGGCACCGGAGAAATCACCGCTGTCAGCGATGGCCACGCCTGCCAGATCGAAGTAACCCAAATCCTGGAAAACCTGCCCTGGCCCGAAAACCCCGCAACGGCCAAACTGGTGCAACACTGGAAAGAAGCTGCCGCCAGCAGCGGTTTTCAGCTCACCTCCCGCCCCCGCGGCGGCCTCAGCGATGGCAATCCGCTGTGGAATCGTTTCCCCACGCTGGACGGCCTTGGCCCGCGCGGCGGCAATGTTCATTGCTCGCGCCGCAACAAAGAAGCCAACGAAGAACAGGAATTTGTGGATACCACCTCTTTCGTGCCCAAAGCGCTGATCAATTGTCTTGCCGTGGAGCGGATACTGGCGGAATAGAAGGAAAAGTACTTTTATATGCACCCACCTTGAAACAACTCCTTTTTGGCGATAAAATCCCCTCCATCGCATACCATGCGGAAGTAGCTCAGTGGTAGAGCATCAGCTTCCCAAGCTGAGGGTCGCGGGTTCGATACCCGTCTTCCGCTTTTTCTCCTCATCCCGATATTGGCCTCTCTTCATACCTCTTCCATCTTCCCTTACAGTAACAGATCGCCAAACCACATTTCCCGTCATTCCGCCACTCATGGTAAAATGGTATGTAGCTTCCAGGCTATCCGGCAAAAGTACTTTTAACCCGATTTTTTTTATGGCACATATCTTATTAGTGGACGATCAAAGCTCGGCACGGCTGACATTGACAGCATTGTTAAAGCAGAACGGCCACACTCTGACACAGGCCGCCACCTGCAATGATGCGAAAGCGAAAATCGAGAAGAATGATTTCGATATCATCATCACGGACTTAAAGCTGGGCCAGAGCAGCGGGCTGGACATCCTGGAAATCGCCCGCAAAAATAACCCCCACACCGAAGTCATCGTTTTAACCGGATACGGCTCGGTGGAAACCGCGGTGGCCGCCATGAAAGCGGGCGCCATCGATTATCTGACCAAACCCATCGACACCGAGGAGTTGCTGCTGGCCATCGGCCGCGCCACCGAACGGCAACGGCTTAAATCCGAAGTCAAACGATTGCGTTCCGAGGTGGAGCGCGATTTCGATCCCGGCAGCATCGTGGCCACGTCGGAATCGATGAGCCACGTTTTGGAGATGGTGCAGAAAGTGGCGCCCACCGATGCAGTGGTGTTGATCGCGGGAGAATCGGGCACCGGCAAAGAACTCATCGCGCGCGCCATTCATCAAAACTCAAACCGGCGCGACGAAGTGTTCATTCCCATCAACTGCGGCGCGCTGCCCGAAAGTTTGCTGGAAAGCGAATTGTTCGGACATGTGAAAGGCGCATTTACCGGCGCTTCGCAAAACAAGAAAGGACTCTTTGAAGAGGCCGACGGCGGCACTCTTTTCCTGGACGAAATCGGCGAAATGACGCCGCCCACGCAGGTGAAGTTATTGCGCGTGTTGCAGGATGGTGAAGTGCGCCGCGTGGGTTCCAATGTGGGCGTGGCCACAGATGTGCGCATCGTGGCGGCCACCAATCAGGACTTGCACAAAAACATCAAGGACGGCAGTTTTCGCGAGGATCTCTATTACCGCCTGCAGGTGATTTTGATCCAGATGCCGCCATTGCGCGAGCGGCGCGATGAAATTTTGCCTATCGCGCAACATTATTTAAATGGCTTCCGGCAGAAATTCAAAAAGCCGGTGCAGGAGTTCTCGCCCGCTGCCATCAAGGCACTGGAACAGCACAACTGGCCAGGCAACGTACGCGAATTGATTAACGCCGTGGAACGCTCGGTAATTCTCTGCCAGCACGACAAAGTGGAACCAGATGATCTGGCACTCCACATGAATGGCAGCAAAACCGCCAAAGTGAAATCGGTGAAAGAAGTGGAACGCACTTATCTGGAAACGCTCCTGCAGGAAAACGACGGCAACACCAAAGCAGCCGCCAAAACAGCCGGCATGAGCATGGCCCATTTCAATAAGAAGATTGAGGAATACGAATTGCAGTAATCCTCGCTGGCCGTAAAAGTACTTTTATCTATTCGCCGTGACGTAGTCATTTTTGATCAAGCGGGGCAAGCTCTCGCACTCTCAATTTTGACACGACTTATTAGCGAAACAAAAACCTCTATCAGGTGATATATCTCTCATGCGAGTTGCCCCCGCCACTTTTGTCACCACCAGAGCCAAACGTCCGCTGCATAAAATGGAGCTGATCCTGCGTTATGGGTCGGCATATGGGTGCATGCTGGTGGCGCTGGCGGCGGCACAGCTGGTTTCCGGCAACGCCTTCATTTTGCTGCTCATCGGCGTCACCCTGATTGGCCTGCCGCTCTCGCTCACTCTGCGGCAATTGATGGAGCATTCCGCACGCTGGCGCAGTTACCGCTTCCCCTTAAATACGTTGGTGGTGGTGGGTTCCGCGCTGTGCAGCATCGTATATATTGCGATCAGCCATCCCGAGCTGATGTCGCCGGCTTTCATGAAAGTGCTGGTGATCGACTATGGCGTCGCCGATTCCATCAAGGTGTTGATGGAGCTTTTCCTCATCTTCTCCACTTTCCGCGCTATTGCCATCACCAATGACCACGAGGCAGTGCTGTCGGCAGTTCCCTCTTTTTCCGCGTTGTTATTATTGATGGTCATCCATCGGGGGCCGCAAGTGGTGGTTTATTTTGCGCTGTGGACTATCCTGGCCGCGGTGCTATTTGCCCTGGATCACCGCGCCGAGGCATCCAACAAAGTACACGGCCGCATTGCCGCCATGAAGGTGGGGCAGGAAGTGCGCCTCTCTGCGCGCAGCCTGGCCACGGTGTTGGGATTTTCACTGATCATCGCCATGGGTATCGCTTACACACTGAGCAGCCGCGATCCCGAAGACCGCAGCCAGCTGGAGCGGCTGGTCATGGGAGCGGCCTCGGGCATTTCCAAACTGGCCCTCAATCTGCCGGATATCTCCGTCAACAACGGCCCTGAACGCCAGATCGACTTCACCACCGGCCCGGCCCTGCCCACCCGCACCGAGTTGTGGCGCGTGGGCGCCATTACCTTTAACCGGCAGATCCTCCGTCCCCAATACTGGCGTATGTTCACGCTGGTAAATTATAATGGCAAGGCCTGGTCACAGGCTTCTGGCAACGGCGTCACCGTGGAGCAAGGAGAACTGGATTCCACTCAGTGGCCCTTTTTACCGCGCAATAACACCGGGATGTTCTCTCCCCGTCGCCAGCCCTGGCCACGCCACGCCATTCCCGGCTACGATGTCAACATCACCTTCCCCAACGGCAATCAGCCGCTGCATAATTTTGGAGCAAATCAGCATTACGTGCGGGTGGTAGTGGAATCGCGCGCCGCCAATATCGGCTTCGTGCCGCTCTTGCCTGCCGCCAAGGCGGTGCGGGAGCAGCGCAATGATTTCAATCGCCGCGAGTTCGAAAATCCAACCGATGACAATAAATCTCTACGGGTGCGCTCTGATGGCAGCGTCGACATGGGAGTTTTGCAGGTGGGGCAACAGGTGCAGATGCTGGCCGCCGTGCCCACGGACATGCAATATGGATTATCTGGCACACCGCCGCTGCTAAAGAGCGAAAAGCCGAATCCCGCCGCAAAACTTTCCTCGCAGGAGCGGGAATTATGCCTGCAACTTCCCGCTCGTTTGCGCGAGCCGTCATCGCGCCTGCTGAAATTCAGCCGCGATGTGCTCAAAGATGCGGGACCCGAAGATAACGATTACAGCAAAGCCAAGCGTCTGGCCGCCGCCGTTGCTTCGCGCGGCGTTTACACCCTGCGTCCTCCCGCTATTCCCGAAGGCGCCGACGCCGCGGAATATTTCCTGCTGGATAATCCACGTGGCTATTGCACCTATTTTGCCGGTGCGCTCACTGTGCTATGCCGCCTTTCCGGCATTCCGGCGCGCGTGGTCAGCGGGTTTGTGAATCCTGAATGGGATCCACGCACCGGCGCCGGCATCTTGCGCGAAGCCAATGCCCACGCCTGGACTGAGGTCTGGGTGCCCGGCTGGGGCTGGGCGCCGCTGGATGCCACACCGCCCGGCGATCGCGGTAATAATTCCCTTGGCGCGTGGGGCAATTGGAAAGATTTTGTGCACACTTCTTTCACCGCATCGCTGGAATGGCTGCGCCCCCGATTGTGGGTTTTGGGCTTTCCCTTTTTATTACTCATGGTCTCTCTGGTGTTGGTTATTAGGAAATATGGATTACCGCTATGGCTACAACGCTGGCTGGTTTCCTGGAAACGCGAGGGATTTCATGGCAACCCTCACCAATCCTATCAAACCGTTGTGCGCAGTTATCACAGTATGGCCAGCCGTCTGACGCGCCGCTTCCGTCCCCGCACACGTTGGGAAACCCCACACGAATGGCTCGAAGCCGCCATCGGTGGAATGCGCCTCGAACATCCCGAAGCCTTCCGCGAATTAACCTCACTCTACGAACGCGCCCGCTATGCCGCGCCCCTGGTGGAAAACCAAACCGCCGCCCGCGCGCTGGCATTACTGAATGCATTGTCCTGGAAAAAACGGCGGGACGACGCATCGCCGGATATTCGTTAAAAGTACTTTGGTGCGCCTCTGGTATAATAAATCCACACATCTCATTCCGGCTACGCCGGATTTTCTACGAGTTTAAAAGTACTTTTTTGACAGCATTTACATCATGCCTCAAATATCTTTGTTATGTTCCGCCTATAACGCCGACCGCTATATTCGGGAAATGATTGCCAGCGTCCTGCAGCAAACGCATTCTGATTTTGAGCTGTTGATTTACGATGATTGCTCCACCGACATGACGCTCCATATCGCCTCTTCATTTGCAGATCCGCGCATTAAAGTGAAGCATGGCAACGTCAATCGCGGGCAAAGTTACCGGCTGCATCAATTGATGCAGGAAGCTCGCGGCGAGTTTGTCGGCTGGGTTGATGCCGACGACATCCTGGACAAACGGGCTCTGGATTACACCAGTTGGGTGCTGGAAAATTATCCGGAATATGGCCTGGTCTATACAGATCATTTTGAAATCAACGAGCTGTCACGCGTCTTGAACATCGGCGCCCGCTCCAAGATTCCCTATAGCCGGGAAGCCCTGCTCTATAACTTTATGCCTTTCAACCTCCGATTATTTAGGAGTGAATTGTATGATCGCATCGAACCCTTAGACACGCGTCATCTTCACGGCGTATCCGATTACGAACTATGCCTCAAGCTCTCGGAAATTACGGATTTTATGCATCTTCCGATCCCCTTATATTACTATCGGTTGCATGCATCTTCGCTCAGCCAGACCGGCTATCAACATCAATCCGAAGTTGTATTGCAGCTATTGCGCGACACCTTGCGACGGCGCGGCATCACCGATAAAAACGTTGTGCTCCGCTATGACGAGTCCGACGGAAAAGCCGTCTACGAATATATTTCTCAATAATACATCATGCCACGAATATCCCTGCTCTGCGCCGCGTATAATATGGAAAAATATATCCGCCAATCCATCGACAGCGTCTTGAATCAATCGTTCACGGATTTCGAATTACTGATTTACGATGATCATTCCAAAGACGATACTCTGAAAATGATCGAATCGTATCACGATCAACGTATCCGCGTTTTTCACGACGGACAAAACCGCGGATTAGTGGCGCGAATGCACGAACTTTTGGATCAGGCTCAAGGCGTCTATATCGGCGGACTGGACGCGGATGATTATATCGACAAGCGAACGCTGGAATTAACCTGCCTGGTGCTCGATCAATATCCGGATTATGGCGTTGTCTATACCGATTGTTACCAGATCAGCGAAGACGGCGAAATTATTGCGCTCTATGGATTATCCAGAATCCCCTATAGCAAGGAACGGTTATTATCCGCCATGATTCCCTTTGGCTTCCGTTTGCAACACCGCGATTTGCTGGAACAAATCAAGCCGCTCAGTCCTAACGCCCGAATGTGCCTGGATTATGAACTGTGCCTGAAATTATCGGAGATCACCCAATTCAAACACCTTCCGTTGCCGATGTATTATTACCGCAAAACGCCAGGATCATTGAGCGATACCTATTACAACCAGATGATGGAAGAATCCGCGCAGTTAGTCCGCGAAGCCATCGCCCGGCGTGGCTTAAATCTGCAGGTAAATGTGACCTACGAAAATGGCAAAGCGCGATATGAATTAAGCGAACCCACTTCTTAAAAGTACTTTTCCCTCAATCCATCCGTATACCATGAAAGCGCGGTGATTAATAGAAGTAAGCTATGTTCCGTAGGCACACACGGAATGCCCTTTGTGCGTGTCTAGCCCCGGCAAATGGTAGAATACCCTTCATGAAACACCGGCTTTATCTGGTGGCAGCCATGGCGGCTGCCTTCTTCTGCGGCAAGGCTATCACGAAATGCGCTAACGCGGCTACGGTGCGCGTGGGCATTTCCACCGGCAAGGCAACGCTGCAATTGTGGAGTGAATCGAAATTGCTGATCACTGATAGCCAGCAGCCCACGCGCAAAATGGTGATCGCGCCGCGCCGAAAAGTACTTTTCACCAAAGACGCCACGCCGCAACAAATCACTGCACGTGGCACGGTGTTGCGCGGGCAGGTTTCCATCACCGTGGATAATCATCGCTATGCCGCCTGGCAGGTGGCCAATGTGCGGCCTTTGAACTGGCGCGAATACATCCGCGTTTCCAGCAATGGCGAAAGCGCGCAATGGTCGCGGCCCTATCGCGGCACCTTTGAAATCACGCCACAAACCTATAGTTTCGAACCGGCCAAACACCAGAATCCGCTGCGCGTAGTGAATGTGGTGAATATGGAAGATTACCTCAAAGGCGTGGTGCCCTGGGAAATGAAACCCACCGCGCCGCTGGAAGCATTGAAGGCGCAGGCGATTTGCGCCCGTTCGGAAAGTCTTTCCAAGATAAAGAACGGACGCCACGGCAAAGACGGTTTCGATCTCTGCGATTATGACCATTGTCAGGGATATCCAGGCACCGAAAACGAAAAAGCGCGCAGCACTCTGGCCGTGGAACAAACGGCAGGATATGTGCTGATGCATAACAGCGAAATCGCCGATGCGGTTTATGGCACCAACAGCGGCGGCATCACCGCTGATAGCACCGATGTGTGGCGCGGCGGACCGGTGCCCTACTTGCGCAATGTGCTGGATTTCGTGGCAGGCAGCCCCATGGCCAAAGTCATCAAACCGGGCATGACCGAAGCAGACTGGAAAGTGTATTGCAGCACCAATCTGCCTTCTTTTGCCCAGCCCACCGCCGAGGATATCCGCGAGCTGGCAGAGCGTCGCGCCAAGTCGCCGCGCGTTGCCCAGATGTATCGTCCGGGAGATTTGCCCGACTTCTATCGCTGGAGCCGCACCATCACCCAGGCCGAAGCGCTGCGCGCCTTTGGGCCCAAAATGCAGCCGCACGTCAACAGCATCAGCGCCTGGCGCGTGATGCTGCGCGCTCCCTCAGGACATATCAAAAAACTGCAAATCATCGGGCAATGGATCGAAAACGACACTGTAAAAAGTACTTCTTCATTTATAATCGAAGGTGATGGCGCCATCCGCTCCATGCTGTCCGGCCGATTGGGGTCCATTGTCTCTCTGCCTTCTTCCACCTTTGTGGTGCTGCCGCAATATGACGCCAACAAACGCCCCACCGCCTTCGTGCTCAAAGGAGCAGGTTGGGGCCACGGCGTCGGCATGTGCCAGGACGGCGCCATGGCCCACGCCCGCGACGGATGGACGGCGCGGCAAATTCTCAACTGGTATTATCGCGATGTGAAAATTGTGAAACGGGGCTAAAAGTCGGAGCACAACTCTTCACTGCATGCAGAATAGTTCACGTGAATGGATAAATGCCGCGCTATTTCTGAGAAGCTGCCTGCGAATATAAAATAGAAGCCGTCTGTGAATACAAATAAAAAGCGGCCTGCGAATACAAAAATGTGTCATGCCGAGCGTAGTCGAGGCATCTTTTGGGAGGGCGCATAGCAA
>Ga0182738_1000824_pt1 | contig 41367 bp, 44 predicted proteins | sample eDN5th30CBELigMG_FD_128876 | JGI IMG/M metagenome (GOLD analysis project Ga0182738, IMG submission 128876) | Enriched Miracle-Growth compost microbial communities from Emeryville, California, USA - eDNA 5th pass 30_C BE-Lig MG (version 2)... ...
CTCGCGGCAATGGCGGCAAGCAGTATCAGTATGACGATCGTCCGGTCATGCCGGTGCAGGGCAACGAGAAGCGTCACGGGTCACGTCTTTTCAGCAAAACCAAACGATGCGCCGGGACTGCCCCGGCGCGCGCGTGTCAGGCTGCGACGCCCTGCGGCGTCTGCACCACATGGGCAAGCGAACTGTGCGTTCCCTCCGTCTTGAACGCGATAGCACCCATGCTGCTGATGTTGGCCGAAGCGACCTCGGCCATGCGGTGCTCGAAACCTTCCGGCATCACCACCTCGATGCGGTGCGGCTGACCGGTGACGGGGTTCCTGATCGGCTCCACCTCGGTCTCGATCACACCGGGCACGATAATCCTGGCGGTGCGGCCATCCCGATCGAAGACGAAGGTGAATGGCGCGATGATCGGGTCATGCATCCTGGTCACGATCAGGCTGAAGATATGAAACAACGTTCCCTCGGCCGAATTTTCGCCTGAGAGGATCGCACCCAGCGCATCGCGCTGTTCTGGGCTTGCCCGCTCATCGAGTATCGGCTGGGCCTCGCCATTGCCCTCATGCAAGGCGCCGGGAAAATGCACGGTGACGCAGAAGCACAGATCATCGAGCTTTACGTCCCGAAAATGGCCCTTGGTGATGTGCATGCCCACCAGGCCCTCGCAATAGCCTTTCGTCGGCCTTGCGTTGAAATCGCAGGGGCAGCCGAAGGCGCAACTGCAATTCTTGATCCAGTCCCCTTCCAACCTCCAATCGGCGAAAGTCATGTTTTCCTCCCTAGATAATCCAGACTTCTGGAAATCCGTCAGGTCGGACGGCGGAGGCACATTCGGCCAGACTACGCAATCTAGCATGAAAGCGGGATCGTGAGAATCAGGCGTTTCGTCGGAGAGCGGCTTGACTGTTGCAGCTTGCGCCAAACATTCTGGGTGCATTCCCTTTCTGGAGACATCCGCAGGCGAGGAGCAGACGAGATGGCGATATCACGCAAGGAAGAGGCACGGGCACTGAACGCGGATGAACGCGAGCTGGTCGAGAAATCGCACCATCCGGCTGTCCAGGAGCTTTCCGACGCGGACCTGTCGGACCTGGTCAAGCTTATGCGCGAGCGACGCGACAAGGCGCAGGCCGACGTGTTTCGCCGTCGCCGGGAAATTCGCGGCAAGGGCGCGCCGAAGGGCGCGAAACCGGCCACGGGCGAAGCCGGTTCGCGCACCAAGCTTGCCGTGCTCGCCATGGCCATGCGCCGGCTGAACACCGAGACCGAGCGCCGGCGGCAACTGGCGGCCAGTCTTGAGCATATCGAGAATGCGCAGCGCGCCCTTGAGATGAAGAAAAAGAAGGCGGAGGCGCGCGCATCGGATTTCAACACGCGCCATGCCCATAATGGCATGCGGGCGAATGCCAGCCGCAAGCCCAAGAACCTGATCCGGCCGATGGAGCTCGGACGCCAGCGCAAGGCGGCGCAGGTGGCGCAGGCCAAGCGCGATTCCCGCGGCCAGAACCCGTGAGATCACGAGCCCGTCACTTCCGACACCGTTGACTTCGGCATCCGGCCAAGAGAAAAGACAACCGGTCCACAAGGATGTTTATGCGCAGAGAACTCATTTCGAGAATGTCCGCCTGAGGGCGGATGACGGCGGCAACGCCGCGCGACGACGCGTGCGCGCCGCTCTCTGTTTTTTTCATAACATCACGGATCATACTCATGACAACCACTACGGACATTCGTCCCTATGCGGCCGCGTGCGACCGCGAACGCCTTCTCGACATCTGGCTGGCGGCCTCGCGTGTCGGCCATTCCTTCCTCGGTGAAGCCGATCTTTTGGCGCAGATGAAAATCGTCGGAGACGTCTATCTGCCCAAGGCCGAAAACTGGGTCATCGTCGCAGACGGCCGTCCGGCCGGCTTTATCGGCCTGCTCGACAATTTCATCGGCGGGCTTTTCGTGGACCCGTCCCATCACGGACAGGGCCTGGGGAAGCAGCTTGTGCTTCACGCAGCGCGGCTGAAGGGCGCGCTCGACGTCGAGGTCTACGCCGACAACCGCGATGCCTGCCTGTTCTACGCGCGCCTGGGCTTTGCCGAGACCGCGCGGCTTGCGCAGGATGATGAAGGGCGCCCGCTTGCGGTGATCCGCATGCACAGGCCGTGACACGATCTGGCCGGGGGACATCTGTTCCCCCGGCCAACATGCCTCTTTATCGACACGCTCATAAGGGTACAGTGCTGGCTCGTTTGGGGCGAATTGCCGGAGTGAGATGCTGGCCCGACTCTTTGTTTTCGTGGGCGGATTGATCGTGCTGGCGCTGACGGCAGCGCTGGTCGCACCCTATTTCATCGATTGGACCTCCTACCGTGCCGATTTCGAGCGCGAGGCGAGCGCCATCCTCGGCCGCAAGGTCACCGTCGAGGGTTCCGCCACCGCGCGGCTCCTGCCTTTTCCTTCCGTGACCTTCTCGGACGTGTCGGTGGGCGCTTCGGCCGCCGGCGAGCCGGCCATGACGGTCGAAACTTTTTCCATGGATGCCGAACTGGCGCCCTTCATGCATGGCGAATTGCTGATCTTCGACATGCGGCTGGTGCGGCCGCGGGCCGTCATCGACATTGCCAGAGACGGCACGGTGGATTGGGCGATGCGCCCGTCCACGCCGATGGACCCGAGACGGATCGCGCTGGAAAAGCTGACGATCAGCGACGGCGAAGTGACGATCCGGCACGGCGCGGGCGGGCGCGTACACCGGCTGACCGGCATCAACACGGAAATCTCGGCCAAGTCGCTCGCCGGGCCATGGCGCGCCAGCGGCACGATGCTGGTTGACGGCATGCACACCACCATTGCCGCTTCTACCGGCGCGGTGGATGCGAACGGCCAGCTACGCGTGCGCGTCAAGGCCGATCCGGAGCTCTACCCCTTCACCATCGAGACCGATGGCAATGCCCGCTTCGAGAATGGCGCGGGCGCCTATGCCGGGCAGTTCAAGGTCATCGGCCGTTCGCCCGGAAAGCCGCACCGTGATGGCGAGGCGGTGAAGACTGCAGGCAAGAAGCCGGAGCCGGGGTTCCGGCTCAATGGAGCGTTCGGCCTCGACCACCAGAAGCTCAGCATCGACAGTTTCCGCTTCGAGACCGGCCCGCTGGACAATCCCTACACAGCGGACGGCACGGCGCTCATCGAGCTGGGCGCCGCGCCCCGCTTCGCCATCGAGGCCAAGGGTGCGCAGGTGCGTTTCGACGAAGCCGTCGCGGTGGGCGACACAGGCGAGGGGCTGACGCTTGCCGAGCGCATCTCGGCCCTGGAAAAGGCACTGGCCGGCCTGCCGCGCCCGACCATTCCCGGCACCGTCGAGGTCAACCTGCCGGCAATCGTCGCGGGCGACACGACCGCGCGCGACATTTACCTCTCGGCCGAGCCGGTGGAAGGCGGCTGGAAGATCAAGTCGCTGGCGGCGACGCTGCCTGGCCGCACCACGCTGGAAGCCGACGGCTTCCTGCGCGCCGGGCAGGAATTCGGCTTCCGGGGGGCGCTGCTGCTGGCTGTCGGCCAGCCATCGGGCTTCGCCGCCTGGGTGGCCTCGGACGTGGACGAGGCGATCCGGCGTCTGCCGGCCGCCGGCTTCAGCGCCGATGTGGACATGACCGAAAACCGGCAGAGCTTCGACAATCTCGAACTGGTGCTGGGTGACGCGAAATTCCGCGGCCGCATCGACAGCCGCCAGCCGACGGACATGCGCCCCTCGGTGACGCTGAAACTGGATGGCGAGGCGCTCGATGTGGAAGGGCTTTCGGCTTTCGCCTCGCTGTTCGTCAGCGACAAGGGCGCAAACCGCTTTGCCGACCGCGATCTCGACTTCGACATCAAGGCGGGGCCGGTATCGGCAGGCGGCCTGACGGCCGACCAGGTGGATACGGCGCTTCGCCTGCGTGGCGGGATTCTGGAAATCGACAGGCTTTCGGTGGAGGGACTGGCCGGAGCCTCGGTGAGCGCCACCGGCCGGGTGAAGGATTTTCCCAACAATCCGACCGGCAATCTGGATGCCTCTATCGTGGCGGTCGATCTTGCCCCGCTCGTCAGGCTCGCGGCCGGGCACTATCCCGACAACAGGCTGCTGGAAGGGCTGAATGCTCGCGCGCAGGCCTATCCGGGACTGTTCGAGGATGCCCGCATCGACGTCGTGGCGAGTGCCGCCGCCAATGACGATGGCACCACCGGCACGGCGCTGAGCCTGCAAGGCAATGCCGGCGGTTCGGCGATCTCTGCCACGCTTTCGGCCAAGGGCCTGTCGCAGATGCCGGAAAAAGCTTCGCTGTCGCTTTCACTGTCGGCGCGTAACGACGACGCCACCGCGCTGATGGCGCTGGCCGGTGTGCCCTCCATACCGCTTGGCCTGACCGGCCCCGGCACGCTTACGCTTTCGGCCAGGGGCAGCGCGGCAGGCGGTCTCGATACGGCTTTCAGCCTCACCGGCGATGGATTTTCCGCAAAGTTCGTCGGCAATGCGGTGCTTGCCGACGAGGGGGCGGAGGCAAAGGGCAGGATTGCCATCGACGCCGCCGACATCGAGCCGTGGATGATCACCGCCGGCCTGGGCCTGCCCGGCATGGGCATGGGCACGCCGCTGACGCTTGCCGCCGATGCCGACTACGGCAATGGCCTGCTGGTGCTCGACAATCTGGACGGCGTCATCAACGAGGGCGCGGTGTCTGGCGCCGTCAACGCCGAAGTGAAGAACGGCGTGCCGCTGCTGACCGGGGCGCTGTCGCTCGATGAACTCAATCTCGACCCCGCATTGGCGATGGTGCTGGGCGAACAGGCGATCGCACCAACCGGCAAGGGGTGGTCTTCCGTGCCGTTTGCGTCGAAGCCGCTGACGCCCTTCGCCGCCAATCTCGACCTGACGGCCGGTACGGTTTCGGTGGCAGGCCTTGCCAATGCCTATGATGCAAAACTGAGGTTGAACCTCGACGGCGAAGGCTTGCGGCTTTCGGATGCGCGCGCGCGTCTGTTCGGTGGCCAGTTTGCCGGGCTGTTCGAGTTGCGCAACGACGGAGGCACGGGCCTGTTTTCGGGCCAGATGAAGTTCGACGGCGTCGATCTGGCCGCGGCGCTGCCCGATAGCGGCCTTGTCGGGCAGGGCGACCTTGCCGCTCAGCTCACGGCGAGCGGCAAGTCGGTCGGCGCGCTGGTTGCCGCCTTGTCGGGTTCCGGCACGGCCGGCGTGAAGAAACTGGTGGTGCCCAACGTCAATCCGGACGCCTTGCCGGCGCTCATTGCCAAGGCCGACGAGGTTGGCCGCGACGTCGATGCGGCACGCACCGCCGGGTTCGGGCTGCGGATCGTTTCGGCGGGTAGCTTCCCGGCGGGCGAGGCCGACATCGCCTTCACCGTTGCAGGCGGCGTGTTGCGCGTGCCGCCGTTCAGCTTCGAGACGCCGGCCGCCCGGCTTTCCACCGACCTGCGCGCGGACCTCAATGACGGTACGGTGGCGGCGGACGGCACCATTGCCTACACGCCCGGCGACGAGGCGCTGGTAGGGTCAGAGCCCAGCCTGCGCTTCACCGTTTCGGGACCGATAAGCGCGCCCGCGCGCAAGCTCGATAGCGGTCCGCTGGCGCAGTTCCTGACCCAGCGCGCGCTGGAGCGCGAACAGGCGCGGGTGGAAGCCATGCAGGCCGAAGTGCTGGAAAAGCAGCGGCTGCGCCGCGAGGCCCGCTACTATGCGTCCTTGCAGGAGGAGCGCGAGCGCGCTGCCGAGGAACTGCGCCGCAAGCAGGAAGAGGAGCGCCTGCAAGCTGAAACCAAAGCGCGCGCCGAAGCCGAAGCACGGGCGAAAGCCGAGGCGGAAGCGCAGGCTGAGGCGGAAGCGAAAGCTCGCGCCGCCGAAGAGGCTGCCGCACGGCAGGCCGAGAAAGCCCGGCAGGAAGCGGAAGCCAGGGCGCGTGCGGAAGCGGCGGCCAAGGCCAGGGCCGACAAGGCACGCATGGATGCGGAGCGAAACAGCGCCGGCCAGCCTTCCGAAATCGAACGCGCGCCGCTGCCTGCGCCCAGCGAGGCGGCCCCGCCCGCCGTCGCCCCCAGAACCTTCGATCCCGATTCGATCGAGGGACTTCTGCGCACATTGGGCAATGGTGGGTGACGTCGGCGCTCGCGCCGACGAAAAAACTTGCATGGCGAATGTCGGGGTGCGGCTGCGTCGCGCGTCCTTATGGCATTGACAACAAGTGGAGATGCAGATGACCGCCGCCAACGAAGCCGCTTCCGCAGCCGACCGCGAACTGGTGCTGACCCGCATGATCGACGCGCCGCGTGAAAAACTCTTCCGTGCCTGGACCGAGCCGGATTTGCTGGTGCAGTGGTTTGCACCGCTCCCCTGGACGATCTCGGCAGTCGAAGTCGACCTGCGGCCGGGCGGCCGCAGCCTCTTCGTCATGCGCGACCCGGACGGCAAGGACTATCCGAACATGGGCGTCTATCTCGAAGTGGTGAAGAACGAAAAGCTGGTCTTCACCGACGCCTATACCGAAGGCTGGCAGCCTTCCGAAAAGCCGTTCTTCACCGGCATCATCACCTTCGAGGATGTCGGCGGCAAGACCCGCTACACCGCCCGCGCGCGCCACTGGACGGTCGAAAACCGCGATATGCATGAGAAGATGGGTTTCCACGAAGGCTGGGGACAATGCGCCGACCAGCTGGCGGCGCTGGTCGCGAAGATTTAGAGCATGATGCCGAAAAGCGTGAAGCGGTTTTCGGGTGACATCATGGGTCTATCTCATTGATTTTGCCGCATGTATGTGATTCCACCTGGCTGCAACATGCTCTGCCGACGCAGCCAGACGCGCAATTGCCCGATGCTTTCGAAGCCGGCGCGGCGGGCGGTCGCCAGATCGTCGCCGCTCTCGTAGCCGACCAGGGGCAGGCCCGGATATATCCGGGCCGCCTCCGTGACCAGTCCCTTCCAGACGGCTTCCGCAGGCAAGCCTTGCGAGAACACATTCGACAAGCCGGTCACGCCCGCCGCATGGCTCAGCACGCCGCCACCGATCGGGATGCCGTCCGCCAGCAGAAGCAGGAAGCGGATGTTCGGACCGGACAGCAAGCCGGGCAGGAATATCCGCGAACCGGCTGGCGCCGATGTCGCTGCCCAATTGTCCTCCCAGCGCTGAAGCTCCGCATCGCTGCGCATCTGGAGGCAGGATAAGGCAGCCGGACTTTCCCGGTCCGCCTCCGGGAAGGGAAGGGCAATCCAGTCGGCATCGAACAGGATTTCAAAGCCGTGCCCGGCAAGATCGAGGCGGCAAAAGCTGTCCTTGACGGCAACAGCATGGGGCCGCGCGTGGGCAAGTGCTACGATATGCCGTTCCTGGCTCCGGCCTTCTTGCGCGCTCAACGTCACCGCGTCGGGATAGAAGGGCGGCGACCCATCATGCTGAAGCCATATGTGGGGCTGGAACTCACCGGGCCTGCCATGCGCAGCACAGACATTGTCGCACCAATGGGCGTTGTTGAGGGCGGCGCGTTCAAGCAGATCGTGCGCGCCCGGCATTCAAGCGGCCATGAGGATTGATGTGAGAGTTTCGCCGGTCATCTGTCAGACTGCCTTTTGGCCCATTCGAGCACGCTGAGGCGCAGCGCCGACGACAGATTGGCCTCACGGGGGCGGTTTTCATCGATGTCGGCGACGAGCGCCGACAATGTCAGGCCGCGCTGGGCGGCTATGACGACAAGATCGTCATAGAAAGGCTGTTCGAGCGAGAAGCTGGTACGATGACCGCGGATGGTCACCGAGTGCTTGCGCACCAGGCTCACCGTGGCGCGCCCTCTTGCGAGGGGGCCGGGTCTTCGTTCTTCTCGCGTTTGTGGCCTTCGATGAAACGTGAAGCCTGCTCGGCTTGCTTGCGATCGCGCTGCTTTTCAGCCTTGCTGCGCCCATGCAGGGCACGGCTCTGTTCGGCTTCGCGCTCCTTGTCGGCGCGTGCCTTCTGCTTGCGGAATTGTCGTAGATTGACGATGTCCGCCAAGGCCATGCGTTCCTATTTCTTGCGGAAGGCGTCCAGCGAAACGACGTCGGCGCCCTTGCTCTCGCCGGCTTCGGCCACCGCTTCCTCGACCTTGGCCTTTTTCGCGCGGCTCTCGCTTTTGACGGGGACCTTTTCTTCCTCGGGCTGCTGGTCGAGCGAATCGATCACGCCCCCCTCGATCTTGACGTCGAATTCGAGTTCGAAATTGACCGACGGATCATAGAAACCGCGCACGGCCGAGAAGGGGATTTCCAGCTTTTCGGGAATGTCCGAAAAGGACAGGCCGATTTCGAAGCCGGTTTCAGTGACCTTGAGGTCCCAGTACTGGAACTGGATGACGATCGTCATCTGCTCCGGGTAGCGTTCGCGCAGGCGGCTGGAAATGCGCACGCCCGGCGCCCCGGTCAGGAAGGTGATGAAGAAATGATGGTTCCCCGGCAGTCCCGTGCGCGCAACCTCCGCCAGAACCTTGCGCATAACGCCGCGCAGGGCTTCCTGTGCCAGAATATCGTAGCGGATGTGGTCTTCGGCCATGTGCGGATGTACTTCCGGTGAATCGCGTGACTAGCTCTAATCAAGCTGGAGCCTATCGTAAACCGCATATAGCGCATCAGCGCAACAGGGATAGAGGGCTGTCGCAGCAACGCCGGACAGGTGTGGCGGACACGCAATATAGGTGCGCCTTGCAAGCCTGCTGTCGCCGCGGGGCCATCGGCACCGCCCGCCGCCATCAGGTGGGGGTTATCGCGTCGAGCACGAAGCGAAGCCGTTCCGGCACCGTCAGGCGCGGGACTTCGACAAGGTCGTAGCCGCAGGCGCGGTAGGTTTCGACCATTGCCTGATAGGTGCGATGGGCTTCGTCGAGATCCTGCCGACGCTCGGCATCCTGCGCGAATATTTCCGGCCAGGGCGGCAGGATGAACACCTTGCGGTTGTAGCGGAAATGCTCGGCGGCCTTCCGGGCATGAAGCGGCACCGGAAGGTCGGTGAGACACAGATAGCCGATCACGTCCGGCACGCCGCGATCGAAGAAAACCGGGCCGGTTCCCGCTCTCGCCGCTTCATGCGAGCGCATTTCCCAGGCAAGCATCAGTTCGGCGAAGAGTGCCGGGTCGTTCCATGGCAGGGCAGGGCCGTCCACCGCCATATGCTGGCGGATGATGCCGCGCCCGGCCTCCGGCGCGGTTGCGTGGCCTGCCGCCGCAAGCGCTTCGATGAGTGTCGTCTTGCCCGAACCGGGGCCTCCGGTGAGCACGTGGAATCGTTCGGTGTCGGTGCCGGTCATATGGCCTCGCCTGAGTTGTGGATATTTGGGGATGCGTGCGGGATCGCGTGCAAGGGCACGGGAAATGCAGCCGCATGCGTCGAAGAATGATGGGTAATGGAAGGGGGAGAAGTGGAGGCTTCTGTTGCCAGGTGCCTCCGGACCCCGCCTAGAGGTGCGAACCGCTAGGGCTTGATTTGAAGCGTTCGCGCCGCATTAAGCAGCGAGACGAGCTTCCGCATAGTTGTCGTTGGCAACTATAAGTTTAGCCCGATAACGGTGGTACAATGCCGGGCAAAAGTACGATCTTTACACCTTCGTCGATCCTGTTTCGCCCCCATCAAAAGCCGCTCCCTCAAGAGCGGTTTTTGGTGGAGGCGCCGGGTACCGCCCCCGGGTCCGAACGGCTTATTTCATCGCCCGTTTATTGCCATAGTCAGGCGAACTGACAGGCTGAATATAGGCAGTCTTTGCGCAAATTGAAAGGCCGCGGCCGCACAATCCACGCCCCGCAAAGTGCTTGACAGCCACGCGCTCAGCAAGGAAGGATTTGTTGTGGTGAGGACGCGTGGGAAGCGCAGAAGTTGTGGCCCCGCGACTCTCATGGATCGAAGTCTGTTTCCGACGAGGGGAATTTACATGACCGACTATCTTGCGGATGTGAAGAAGTACGATGCTGGCGCAAGCGCCGAAACGGTCGACAAGATCGTGAAGCATCTGGGCATCGCGCTGCGCAACCGCGACTCGTCGCTGGTTTCCTGCACCGACCCGAAGGAACTCGACCGCGTGAAGGAAAGCTGGATCGCCAAGAAACTCGGCGTGACCGACGACGCCAAAGCCGACGCGGCCGTCCAGGCGGTCTGCAAGGCCATGGCGGCGGATAACACCAAGAACCGCGTGACGTTCTACTATCTCGCGGCCAAGGAACTGGGCAAGCTCGCCGCCCTCTGATATCCGGCCGAAATCCATCTGGCATCGGCCGCCGCCGCGGTCGATGGCTGGGGATGGCCCCGGTTATGCATGGCGCCGACCGGGGCTTGCGCTATGATCGGTAAAGTTACCGAATCAAGCGAAGCCGATGCGCCAATATCTCGACCTTCTCAGACATGTACTCGAAACCGGAGTGGATCGCGGCGACCGCACCGGCACGGGCACACGCTCGGTGTTCGGCTACCAGATGCGCTTCGATCTGGCCGACGGCTTTCCCGTCACCACCACCAAGAAGCTGCATCTGAAGTCCATCATCCATGAACTGCTCTGGTTCCTGGCCGGCGACACCAACATCAAGTATCTGAACGATAACGGCGTGACCATCTGGGACGAATGGGCGGACGCCAATGGCGATCTCGGCCCGGTCTATGGCGCGCAATGGCGCTCCTGGCCCGCGCCGGACGGCCGGCAGATCGACCAGATCGCCAACCTGCTGCAGCAATTGCGCATCAACCCCAATTCGCGCCGGCTGATCGTTTCGGCCTGGAACCCGGCCGAGGTGGATGAGATGGCGCTGCCGCCCTGCCACTGCCTGTTCCAGTTCTATGTCTCGGAAGGGCGGCTTTCGTGCCAGCTCTACCAGCGCTCGGCCGATATTTTCCTCGGCGTTCCCTTCAACATCGCCTCCTATGCGCTGCTCACCATGATGGTGGCGCAGGTGACGGGGCTGAAGCCCGGCGAGTTCATCCACACGCTGGGTGATGCGCATCTCTATGCGAATCATTTCGAGCAGGCGCGCGAGCAGCTTATGCGCTCGCCCAAGCCGCTGCCGACGATGTGGATCAATCCCGAGGTGAAGGACCTGTTCGCCTTCCGCTTCGACGATTTCCGGCTGGAGAACTATCAGGCCGATCCGACCATTCGCGCGCCGATCGCGGTTTAGAGCATTCTGCAGCCAGACTGAAATCGTCTGGCGCCGCAGGAATGCGACTGGAAAACCAAGCCGGGGCAATGGAAGCGCGTTTGCCAGAACGCCCGCTGCTCTAATCCAGTCCGCAAACAGGGTCTCTTTCAATGCAGAATGAAAAAGCTCTCGCGGCCTGTCGCCGCGGGAGCTTCGGTTTTGTTGCCGCTCAGACGAAGAAGCCGGCAGCCATATAGGTCAGGGCCGAGATGACGGCCGCTGCCGGCAGCGTCACCACCCATGCGGTCACGATATTGCCGGCCACGCCCCAGCGCACGGCCGAGACGCGCCTTGCCGCGCCGACCCCGATGATGGCGCCGGTGATGGTGTGGGTGGTGGAAACCGGAATGCCCAGCCAGGTTGCCGCAAACAGCGTGATCGCGCCGCCGGTTTCGGCGCAGAAGCCCTGCATCGGATTGAGTTTGGTGATCTTGGAGCCCATCGTGTGCACGATACGCCAGCCGCCGAACAGCGTGCCCAGCGCCATGGCGCTCTGGCAGGAAATCACCACCCAGAACGGCACGTAGAACTCGCTGCCGAGATGGCCTTGCGAGAACAGCAGAACGGCGATGATGCCCATGGTCTTTTGCGCGTCGTTGCCGCCATGGCCGAGCGAATACATCGAGGCCGACACGAACTGCATGACGCGGAAGGTGCGGTCCACGGCGAACGGTGTCTGGCGCACGAACAGCCACGATACGGTCAGGATCAGGAGCAGGGCCAGCATGAAACCGATCAGCGGCGACAGCACGATGGCCGCCGATGTCTTGAACAGGCCCGTCCATACCACCGCACCGCCGCCGGCCTTGGCCATGCCGCCGCCCACAAGGCCGCCGATCAGCGCATGCGAGCTGCTCGAAGGGATGCCGAAAATCCAGGTCAGGATGTTCCAGACGATGGCGCCCATCAGGGCCGAGAAGATCACCCGCGCATCCACGATGCTGGCGTCGATGATGCCGGTGCCGAGCGTCTGCGCCACATGCAGGCCGAAGAACAGGAAGGCGATGAAGTTGAAGAACGCCGCCCAGAACACCGCATATTGCGGCCGCAGCACGCGCGTGGAGACGATCGTTGCGATGGAATTGGCCGCGTCGTGCAGCCCGTTCAGGAAATCGAAGAACAGCGCGACCGCGATCAGGCCGGCCAGCAACGGAAAGGCGAGCGAGGCGTCCATCAGTGCTTACACGTTCTCGATCACAATGCCGCTGATCTCGTCGGCGACGTCCTCGAAGCGGTCCACCACCTTTTCGAGCTGGCTGTAGAGCTCGCGCCCGATCATGAAGGTCATCGGCTCGCTGTGGCCATATTTGAGGAACAGCTCCTTCATGCCCTGGTCATGAAGCTGGTCCGAGCGGCCTTCCACCCTGGTCACGTCTTCCGCGATCGCCTGCAGGCGGCTGGCGTGGACCCCGACCCGGTTGAGCAGCGGAATCGCCTCGTCCACCAGCCTTGCGGCGGTGACGATGGAATCGCCCATCTCCTGCATCAGCGGCTCGAAGCTCTTCTGCTCGTAGAGCAGCACCGTCTTGACCGTCTTGCGCATCATGTCGATGGCGTCGTCCAGCGACTGGATGAGATCCTTGATGTCGCCCCGGTCGAAGGGGGTGATGAAGCTCTTGTGGACCGCCTCCAGCACCTGATGGGTGATGACATCGGCCTGATCCTCAAGGGCCATGATCTCGCGGGCAAGTTTCTCGACATCGCCGCCGGCAAGCAGGCTTTGCAGCGCCTCGGCGGCCTGCACCACGATGTGGGAGTGTTGCGCGAACAGGTCGAAGAAGCGGTCTTCCCTCGGCATCAAGGCCCGAAACCAGCCCAGCATCTCAAAATCCCTTTCCCTTCCCGTCCGGGAGTCAGCATGGACGGGCGGCTTCATAACAACGCATATTCGGCAGTCGATTGATTTTCCGGCTACCGGTTTCAGTTGTCGTCTATTCCACGATTGGCGGCCCCGCTAGTGCAGAAACGTCGAGATCAACGGCGAATCCGCAGCAAAATGCACATTTTATGAGCCGCGATTGGTGATTTCCGGTCCCCGATTGCAAGGTTTTTGCCGGACAAATGGGCTTTTTGCTCAATACAGCACTGCGCTTCCACAGGATTTTCGAGACGCTTCGCAGCATGGTGCTGGAGAAATGGCCGGTCCAGGCGCATCGCCCAGGTGGCGGCCTTTTCGTTCGACAATTCCGACGTGATCGCCTTCGGCATGGCCGCCAGCGTGCGGTCCCCGGTAGGGTCGTTCCGGACGGTTTCGTCATGGCGCCCGGCAAATCGCTGGAATATTCAGAGTTTCAGCTTGTAGCCGAGATGGCTGGCCTCGAAACCGAGCCGGTCATAGAAGCGGTGGGCGTCGAGGCGGTCCCGGTCGGTGGTGAGCTGAACGAGAATGCAGCCACGCGCGCGGCATTCATCTATCGCCCATTCGAACATTTTCTGGCCGACGCCTTTGCTGCGGTGGCTGGCTGCCACGCGCACGGCCTCGATCTGCCCGCGCAGCGCGCCCTTGCGCGATAGCCCGGCGATGAAGGTAAGCTGGAGCGTGCCGACAATTGCGTCGCCCTCGGTGGCCACCGCCAGATACTGGTTGGGATCGGAATCGATTGCCTCGAAGGCCGCCAGATAGCCTTGCGCCAGCGGCAGGCCGGTGTCTTCGCGCAGCCTTCCGAGTTCGTCGTCGGCAAGCATGGCGACGATCGCGGGAAGGTCGGCTTCTCGGGCACGGCGAAAAACGATTCCACTCATGCCGCCACCTTATCCGCTTCGAATGGCGAGGCAATGCGTGAAGAAGCCGGTTCTCTGGGGATGGTATGCCCTGGCGAGGTGAGGCAGCCCGTTTTCCTTTGATCGCGCATGCCTCCACACGCTACACGCTAGATGCGTGCAGGTTTTGTATGTTTTGCCGACCGGCACGACCAAACGCGCCAGACTGAGTGAGTGGAGCAGCAACGGATGAAAGTCGCGATCTATGTGGCGATTGCCGAAAATGGCGTGATTGGGCGCGATGGCGGCCTGCCGTGGCGGCTTTCCACCGATCTCAAGCGCTTCAAGGCCGACACGATGGGCAAGCCCATCGTCATGGGCCGCAAGACGTGGGAGAGCTTTCCGCGCCGGCCGCTGCCGGGCCGCCTCAATATCGTCGTGACGCGCGACAAGGCCTATCGCGCCGAGGGCGCGGAAGTCGTCGGCTCGCTTGAGGATGCCATAACCCTTGCCACCACGCGGGCGCGCTGCATGCCGGATGCGGAGGAAATCTGCGTCGTGGGCGGCGCGGAAATCTACCGGCAGGTGCTGCCGATGACCGACCGGCTGCATGTCACCCATGTGCTGGCCAGGGTGGATGGCGACACGTTTTTCCCGGACATCGACCCGGATATCTGGCAGGTCGTCAGCGCGCTCGACGTGCCGGCCGGCGAGAAGGACAGCCATGCGACACGCTACACAGTTTACGAAAGACGCACCGATATGCATTGAAATAAGCGGGAGGCCGCGCTGAAAACGCCGTTTCGTAACCAAAACGACCGGTGCGTCAGGCGGCTGCGTTGAAAGCGGATCGTGGCATCCCTATAGATGGAAAGCACGAGAGGACAGCTTCTGCCGTCAGGCGCGGAAGTTTTGAAGCGAAAGGACATTCATGCCCTGGAACAATCAGAGCGGCGGTGGCGGCGGCCCTTGGGGGGGCGGCGGCAATAGCGGAGGACCATGGGGGCAAGGCCCTCGCGGCCCCGGCGGGCCGCAAGGAACACCCCCGGACCTCGAAGACATCATCCGCCGCGGGCAGGACAGACTGAAGAATGTGCTTCCCGGCGGCGGTGGCGGCAGCCCCGTGCTTTTCGGGCTCATCGCGCTTGCGCTTGTCGTCTTCTGGGCCTTCCAGGCAGTCTATACCGTGCAGCCCGACGAAATGGCCGTGGAGTTGCGTTTCGGCAAGCCGAAGGACGAACTGTCCGGCCCCGGCCTGCACTTCCACTGGTGGCCGATCGAAACCGTCGAAAAGGCGAACACGGCTGAAAAGCTCATCAATGTCGGCGGTGGTTCGGATCGCGGCAGTTCCGGCCTGATGCTGTCGGGCGACCAGAACATCGTCAACGTGCAGTTTTCCGTCGCTTATCAGGTGAGCGACCCCAAGGCCTATCTCTTCAATGTCTCCGATCCGGACGGCATGTTGCGTCAGGTTTCCGAGAGCGCCATGCGTGAGGTGGTCGGCCGCCGTCCGGCGCAGGACATCTTCCGCGACGACCGCCAGGGCATCGCCGACGGCGTGCGCAACATCCTGCAGACGACGCTCGACGGCTATGGGGCGGGTCTGACCGTCAACGCTGTTTCCATCGAGGACGCCGCGCCGCCGCGCGAGGTGGCCGATGCGTTCGACGAGGTGCAGCGCGCCGAACAGGACGAGGATCGCTTCGTGGAGGAAGCCAACCAGTATTCCAACCAGAAGCTCGGTCAGGCTCGCGGCCAGGCCGCACAGATCCGCGAAGATGCGGCCGCCTACAAGAACCGCGTGATGCAGGAGGCCGAAGGTGAGGCCCAGCGCTTCATCTCCGTCTACGACGAATATGTGAAGGCGCCGGAAGTGACGCGCCAGCGTCTCTATCTCGAAACCATGGAAACGCTGCTCAAGGGAACCAGCAAGGTTATCGTCGATGACGGCAACGGGCAGGGCGTGATTCCGTATCTGCCATTGCCAGAATTGCAAAAACGCATGCCGACTGCGGCTGCTCCGGCCGAAGGAGGCAAGTGATGTCCAATCGTCTCCCCATCATCGGCGTTATCGTCGCGATCATCCTGGTCCTGCTCTATTCCTCGATCTTCGTCGTGAATGCCCGCCAGCAGGCGATCGTCATGCGCTTCGGCCAGATCGTGGATGTGAAGAGCGACCCCGGCATCTACTTCAAGCTGCCGTTCTCCATGTTCGACGCCGACACGGTGCAGTTCGTGGACGACCGCATCCTGCGCTTCGACCTCGACGACATCCGCGTTCAGGTTTCGGGCGGCAAGTTCTACGAAGTGGACGCGTTCGTGGCCTATCGCATCAAGGACCCGCGCGTGTTCCGTCAGGCCGTTTCGGGTAGCGTGCAGCTTGCCGAGCAGCGCCTCAAGACGCGTCTCGACGCGGCCCTGCGCCGGGTCTACGGCGTGCGCGGCTTCGAGGCGGCGCTGTCGGAAGAACGCGGCTCGATGATGCGCGAGGTGCGCGACCAGCTTCGCGCCGACGCGAATTCGCTCGGCCTGGAGATCGAGGACGTGCGCATCCGCCGTACCGACCTCACGGCCGAAGTTTCGCAGCAGACCTACGATCGCATGAAGGCCGAGCGACTGGCTGAAGCCGAAAGGCTCAGGGCACGTGGCCGCGAAGCGGCGCAGCGTATCCGCGCCCGCGCCGACCGCGAGGTCGTCGAGACGGTGGCCGAGGCACAGAAGGAAGGGGAAATCCTGCGCGGTGAGGGCGATGCGACCCGAAGCGCCACCTTCGCCAACGCCTACCAGCGCGACCCTGCGTTCTTCGAGTTCTACCGCTCGCTGAACGCCTACGGCATGTCGATCAACAACGCCGACACCACCATGGTGCTGTCGCCGGATTCGGAATTCTTCCGCTTCTTCCGCAACCCTTCGGGCGCAATGCCCGGTGGGGCGGCGGCGACGCCCGCACCGCAACAGCCTGCAACCGGCGCGAACCCGTAAAGCGCGCCGGTGTCCGACCTGATCGTCGCCATAGGTCTGGTGCTCGTCATCGAGGGCCTGATCTATGGCGGCTTTCCCGACCTCGCCAAGCGACTGGCGGCCGAGGTTCTCTCCCTTCCTGAAAGTGCCCTGCGCGTGGCGGGACTTGCTTCCATCGCGGTGGGCGTCGGCCTCGTCTGGCTGGCGCGCGGATAGCGTGCCGGCCGGGACGTCCGGGCTTCCGGCCGTGCCCGGCAGCCTCTGCAGGGGGGAATTATTGTCCGGCATTCCCCACAAGCCGGTATGCAAAGCCGCAAACACGCCTTATTTCTTACGATCATGGTGCCGCGCCCGTTCCATCGGGGCGGCCGTGCCTGTTTTCATGTCTGATCTGGAGACATCCTGCCTATGACAGCCAATCTCACCCTGCCGCGACTGCGCAAGAGCCTTGCCGCCACGGGCGCGGCGCTTCTGGCCGGCGCGATCGCCCTGCCGCATGTCGCCACCCCGGCGATGGCCCAGCAGGCGCAGACCAAACCGCTGATCCAGCCGCAAGGGCCGGCTTCGGTCGCGGATCTGGCCGAGGGCCTGCTTGGCGCGGTGGTCAACATCTCGACGTCGCAGACGATCAAGGGAGCCGAGGGGCCGGATGCCGTGCCCATGCCGCAGCTTCCCGAGGGATCGCCCTTCCAGGATTTCTTCGATGACTTTTTCAAGAACCGTCGCGGCGACAAGGGCGGTGGCGGCGCGACGCCGCAGAAGGTCCAGTCGCTCGGCTCCGGCTTCGTGGTCGATGCCGAAAAGGGCATCATCGTCACCAACAATCACGTGATTGCCGATGCCGACGAAATCGAGGTCAACTTCTCCGATGGCTCCAAGCTGAAGGCGACGCTGGCCGGCACCGACACCAAGACCGATATTGCCGTGCTGAAGGTCGATCCGACGATCAAGAAGCTGACGGCGGTGAAGTTCGGCGATTCCAACACGCTGCGCATCGGCGACTGGGTGATGGCGGTCGGTAATCCGTTCGGGCTGGGTGGCACGGTGACGCTGGGCATCGTCTCGGCGCGCAACCGCGACATCAATTCCGGCCCCTATGATGACTTCATCCAGACCGACGCGGCCATCAATCGGGGCAATTCCGGCGGCCCGCTGTTCAACATGGAAGGCGAGGTCGTGGGCATCAACACCGCGATCATCTCGCCCTCCGGCGGGTCGATCGGCATCGGCTTTTCCATTCCGTCCGAGCTTGCGGCCGGCGTGGTGGAGCAACTGGCCGAATATGGCGAGACGCGGCGCGGCTGGCTTGGCGTGCGCATCCAGCCGGTCACCGACGAGATCGCCGAAAGCCTTGGCATGAAGAGCGCGAAGGGCGCGCTGGTCGCCGGCGTCACCAAGGGCGGGCCGGTCGACAACGGCTCCATCCAGCCCGGCGACGTGATCATCAAGTTCGACGGCAAGGACGTGCACGAAATGCGCGACCTGCCGCGCGTGGTGGCCGAGAGCCCTGTCGGCAAGGATGTCGACGTGGTGCTCGTGCGCAAGGGCGTCGAGCAGACCGTCAAGGTGAAGCTCGGCCGCCTCGAGGACGGCGAGAAGATCGAGAACGCCAGCGGCGACAAGCAGACCCAGAACGAAGACAAGGCCGTGGAAACGGCATCGGTGCTGGGCATGACCGTCGGCGAACTGGACGAGGCCACGCGTGAAAAATTCGGCATCGGCGCGGAAGTCTCCGGCGTGGTCATCACCGAAGTCGAGCCGAAATCGCCTGCTGCCGAGCGTGGCGTTTCGGCGGGCGATGTCATCACCGAAATCGCCCAGGAATCGGTTTCGACGCCCAAGGACGTGACCGACAAGGTCGCGTCGCTGAAGGAGCAGGGCCGCAAGAACGCGCTTCTGATGCTCGCCTCCAAGGCTGGCGAGCTGCGCTTCGTGACGGTGCGGATAGATTGAGTCCGGAAACGGCCTCAACGCATTGAGTGAAAAAGAAAAAGGCGGCTACCGAGCCGCCTTTTTCCTTGCCTGCCAGTCTTCGCGCGTCATGCGGTAGAAGACATGAAACCTGAACTGTGGGTGCGTATCGGGCACGCTGGGGTGATCGAAATCGCGGGACGGGTCACGGCGCATGCCGAGCCGTTCCATCACCGCCGTCGAACGATTGTTGTTCGCCACCGCAAAGGAGGAAATCTCGTCGATGCCGAGCGTTTCGAAGCCGTAGTCGAACAAAGCGGCCGCGGCCTCGGTGACGTAACCGTGACCCCAGAATTCCGGCGCCAGCCGCCAGCCGATTTCGATGGAACCGGCCGGGAGGATCGGCTCGATCTCGACATCGTGCAGTCCGACGAAGCCGATGCATTGGCCGGTCGCTGCGATCTCGACCGCCGTCCAGCCATAGCCCTGACGGGCGATTTCGGCGCGCATCTCGTCCATCTTCGCATTCGCCTGCGCGCGGTCGCGGCGGAAGGGAAAGAACTCCATCACGGTTTCATCGGAATTGATGCGGTGGAAGAGGTCGCAGTCGCGCTCTTCCCAGTTGCGCAGGATCAGGCGTTCCGTGCGGATCGGCGTCATGTGGCAAACTCGCTCTGGCTGTAACCTTGCAGATAGAGAAGGGCGGTGAGGTCGGCGTGGTCGATGCGTATGCGCGCTTCGGCCGCCACGCTGGACTTGGCATGCAGCGCCACGCCGGTGCCGGCCAGCCGGATCATGTCGAGATCGTTGGCGCCGTCGCCCACGGCCATTGCATCGGCAGGCGCAAGCCCGAGCCGGGCCGAAATCTCGGCAAGAGCCTCGGCCTTGGCCGCGCGGCCCAATATCGGCTCGATGACTTCGCCGGTCAGCATCCCGTCGAGCTCGATCAGGCGGTTGGCGCGGTTCTCGTGGAAGCCGAGCATGGCGGCAATGCGCGAGGTGAAGACGTCGAAGCCACCCGACACCAGCGCGGTATAACCGCCATTGGCGCGCATGGTGGCCACCAGCGCCTTGCCGCCGGAGGCGAGTGTGAGGCGGTTGGAGATGATGCGCTCGATGACCGCCGCGTCCAGACCTTTCAGCAGCGCGACGCGTTCGCGCAGCGCCGGCTCGAAGGCGATCTCGCCGTTCATGGACCGCGCGGTGATGGCCGCGACATGCTCCTTGACGCCGATCTCGTCGGCAAGCTCGTCAATGCATTCCTGTTCGATCATGGTCGAATCCATGTCGGCGAGCAGGATTTTCTTTCTGCGGGTGGCAAGCTCCTGGACGGCGATGTCGATCGGCTCGGAGGCAAGTGTATCGCGCAACTTTGCCTCGGCTTCCGGTATGGAAAGCCCGGCCGGCAGATCGAGATCGGCGGCAATTTCCTGCGCCAGCCAGCGAACGGAGCTTGCGCCCACCGCCTGCGAGGCCATATTCGCGAGCGACTGCGACAGACGGCGCTGGGCCGGATGGGAAATAAGGGTGGCGACAAGAGGCATGGGACGTTCCGGCAGAGATGAAGGCGGCGAGCGCGTGAAGAACGCAATCCTGATAGCCGGGCCGACCGCCAGCGGCAAGTCGGCACTGGCGCTGGAACTGGCGGAAAAGCAGGCAGGCGTCGTCGTCAATGCCGATTCCATGCAGGTCTATGATGTGCTGGAGGTGCTGACCGCGCGCCCCGATGCCGAAGACCGCGCGCGTGCGCCGCATCATCTTTACGGCCATGTTTCGCCGGCTGTCGCCTATTCGACCGGTGCCTGGCTGCGCGACGTGATGGTCCTGTTCGAGAGCGGTGTATTTGCCGACCGCGTGCCGATTTTCGTCGGCGGCACCGGCCTCTATTTCCGGGCGCTGTCGGAAGGCATTTCGCAGATGCCGGACGTTCCGGCCTCCACCCGCGAGCATTGGCGGAGGCGATGGGCTGAAGAGGGGTCGGAGGCGCTGCATCGGGTTCTGGCCGAGCGTGACCCGGCAGTGGCGCAGCGTCTCAAGTCGGGTGACAGCCAGCGCATCGTGCGGGCGCTGGAGGTGCTGGATGCGTCGGGCCGTTCCATCCTTGCCTGGCAGGGCGAACGCGGTCGGCCGCTGATCGAGCGCGGGAGCGCGCGTTTCCTGGTAATCGAGCCGGATCGTGCCGAACTGGGACGCCGCATCGACCGGCGCTTCGACCATATGCTGGAAACCGGCGCGCTGGACGAGGTGCGCGCGCTTGCAGCCATGAAGCTCGATCCGGCGCTGCCGGCGATGAAGGCCATCGGCGTGCGCGAATTGCAGGCCGCCGATGCGGGCGTATTCGGCTTCGACGAGGCAATCGCCCGCGCCAAGATCGCCACACGTCAATATGCCAAGCGGCAATCCACATGGTTCCGAAACCAGCTTGGCCCGGAGTGGCGGCGCATTCCGGGGCCAGGCGCGGGGTAACAGCCGCACATATCGCGGTGCGGCGCCGCGCCGATACAGGGCTTTTGCCCGGTTGGATTAACCCTCCGTAAGTCCGGCCATGGGATAAAAATGGACGTGCCACGGGCCCGCTGGACGGCTCGGCACTTCGGCAACGGAAGGTTCATGCGTTTCCATCAGTCGGAATCGGCGTTCTTTGTTCTGATCACCGTGATTCTGCTCGCGGGGATGGTGACGGTGCACGCCTATGGAGTGCTGAGCGGCGCCGGGCCGATGCTCTATGAACCGGGCAGGATAGAGAATACCGAATATCTTGCCCGGCTGCTGTTCGCCACAGGCGTGCTTCTGGCCACAGCGCTGTTTTTCGGCGTGCTGTTCATCTATCCGCAAATCCGCAGTCAGGTGAAGGAAGAAGGCAAGTTGCGCGCCATGACCGCAAAGCTCAGCGCGCGCTCCGAAACGCTGGAGCAGGCCGCCCTGACCGATGCGCTGACCGGCATGCACAATCGCCGCTATTTCGATGAGGCGCTGAAGGAATATCTCGAGGCTTTCGGGCAGATCGGCAAGCCGGTCGGCCTGATGATCCTCGATCTCGATCATTTCAAGCTGGTCAATGACACGCATGGCCACGACATAGGCGACGAGGCGTTGCGCAGCGTGGCCGGCTGCCTGCGTGGACTGACACGCTATCACGATGTCGTGGCGCGGTTGGGTGGCGAGGAATTCGCCGTGCTGGTGCCGAATATGGAAAGCGAGGGGCTGGTGCGCTTTGCCGAACGCATCCGCAAGGCTATTGCCGCCACGGCAGTGGCTTCCGGCAATATCCGGCTCAAGGTCACGGCCAGCGTCGGGCTTGCCGTCTGGGACGGACAGGAGAGTGCGGAAGACTTTTTCCGCCGGGCCGACCAGCAGCTCTATCAGGCCAAGAGGCAAGGGCGGAACCGCGTCTGCGCGTAAGAAACTCGACGGTCATGCATCTCCCTTGACCGGCTCTGAAAGCCGATCAAAGGGCTTTCACGCGCGCGGACCTTTCAATCCGAGCGCGGCCTGAGGCCGAAGGTCGTGGGCTTGAGGCCGAAGCTGACATCGAGATCGTCGGAGATGGGTGCCGGGGCCGACTCGGCCGCGCGGCGATAGCCCGGGTCGCCCGGCTGCAGCCGCGTGTCCACCGTTTCGGCAAAGGCTACTGCCTGCTGCGAGCGCGGCACGTTGCGCAGCCGCTCGACGATCTCCACCAGATCGACATCGGCGTCGTCGCCGCTGCCGGCCTCGTGCGTATTGCGCTTATCGGCGCCGGGGATGAGACGCTGCGGCAGCTTCTCGAATTTGAGCCGCATGGTTGTCGCCACGCCCTCGCCGAAGGCAATCGCCTCGCGCTGGCCCATGGAAGACAGGAAGGCGAGCGTGGAGGCCGATGAATCGGCAATCGCCGAGCGGATGATTTTCTGGTCCTGGTCGTTGGCGAGCCTCATGGCAAAGACGGTCGAGCATTGCGACAGGATCGTCGGGTCGAGCTCGCCGGGGCGCTGGGTGACGACGCCCAGATAGCAGCCATATTTGCGGCCTTCCTTGGCGATGCGCGACAGCGCATGGCGGGTGGGCGCGAAACCGAGCCGCGTGTCGGCGGGCATGTAGCGATGCGCCTCCTCGCACAGGAGCAGCAGCCGCAGCTTGCCCTCGCTCCACAAGGCAAGGTCGAAGGCGAGCCGCGCAAGCACCGAACAGACCGAGTTCACAACCTCGGAGGGAAGCCCGGCCATCTCGAAGCAGGTGATGGGCCGCCCGCCATGCGGGATGCGGAAGATATTGCCGATCGTCTGATGGATCGTGTCCTCGATCAGCCGCGAGTTGAACATGAAGCGGTAGCGCGGGTCGGCCAAGGCCGCTTCGATGCGGGTCTTGAGCGAGCGGTAGATCGGCCGGTCATTCTTGCTTTCCAGCAGCCCCATGCGCTCGTCGAGCTGACGGATGAGATCGGCCATGCGGTAGGGCACGGGGGTATCGGCGGTGAGCGAATCGCTGCCGCGGCGCAGGAAAGCGCCGGCGCCCGGATTGCGATAGAGGTTCTTGGCTGCCGGTATGAGGTCGCGCAGCACGTCGAGTTCTTCCGGCACCACTTCGCGCCCGCGAAACAGCACTTCGGCAAACTCTTCCAGGCGGAACAGCCAGAAGGGCAGATCGAGCGTGGCGGTGTCCACCTTGACGCTGTGCTCGGGCAGGGCGCTGGCGAATTCATTGTGCGGGTCGAGGATCAGCACGCGCAGGTCCGGCCGTGCCTCGATCGCCTTGCGCAAAAGCAGGGAGACGGCGGTGGACTTGCCGACGCCTGTGGTGCCCACGACTGCGAAATGACGGGCCAGCGTGTCGTCTATAGCGATGCAGGCATTGATCGCCTCGTCCTGCGAGAGCTGGCCGATGGTCACCGACTTGCGGCCGGCGAGATCATAGACCGCCTGCAGGTCGCGGGCGCGAATGCGGTGGGCGATCGCGCCGATATGCGGATAGGTGGTGATGCCGCGGTCGAAGACAGGGGCGGATCCGGCCGGTCCGTCGCGCACCTCACCGATCAGCTCCACGCTGACTTCCACGGGATTGCGGCCCTGATCGTCCCAGACCCGGTCGGGGCGGCCGATGGCATAGACGAGGCCGACGGTGCGCGACACGCCGAGATTGATGGAGATCATCCGGCCCACGGTCCACAAGCCGGCCATCGTGCCTTCGCCGCTGTCGGCAAAGGCCGCGATCGTGGCGCGTGCGCCGTCGCAATGCACGACATGGCCCAGCACCCGCGCGTCGGGTTGCGCCTGGTCGCGGCGCTCCTGCGACGTGGTCTCTCCGTCGAATCTTCCGCGATCGACAAACATGTGCTGGTCCTGCCCCCGCAAATCAATTGCTCCACCTTAGGCAATCCGGGTTAAGCGGCGATGAGACGACATGGTGCAGAAACCGCTAAGAGCCCGATTGCAACTTTAATGAGGGGCGTGTGCGACGGACCCTGTTTCCGTACCGTAAATTGTGCGTTGACACCAAAGCGGATAGCCCCTTAATGTCCGCCACCATGAAGATGGCACTCATTCTCGTAGGAAGGCGCGTGGGCAAGGCGGTGTAACCGCCGGGCAAGTCCTCCCATGCGCAAACACACAGGCTCCCTCGGGGGCCTTTTTTATTGGCAAAAATATCGTTACGACCACAGAACGCTAAAGCGGAAGAGACGGAACCAGACCGATGAGCAACGGACAGAACGAAACCGGACGGCGCGAAATGACAGGCGCCGAAATGGTGGTGCAGGCGCTGAAGGACAATGGCGTCCAGCATATTTTCGGATATCCGGGTGGCGCGGTCCTTCCGATCTATGACGAAATCTTCCAGCAGGACGATGTCGAGCACATTCTGGTGCGCCACGAGCAGGGTGCGGGTCACGCCGCCGAAGGCTATGCGCGCTCCACCGGCAAGGCCGGCGTCATGCTGGTGACCTCCGGTCCCGGCGCGACCAATGCGGTGACGCCGCTGCAGGACGCGCTGATGGACTCGATCCCGCTGGTCTGCATCACCGGGCAGGTGCCGACGACGCTCATCGGCTCGGACGCCTTCCAGGAGTGCGACACGGTCGGCATCACGCGCCCCTGCACCAAGCACAACTGGCTGGTGAAGGACGTCAATGATCTCGCCCGGACGCTGCATGAGGCTTTCCATGTCGCCACGACCGGCCGTCCCGGCCCGGTGGTGGTCGATATCCCGAAGGACGTGCAGTTCGCGCGCGGCATCTATACGCCGCCGCAGACCGCACCGCGCACCAGCTATCACCCGCAGGTTCAGGGCAGTCTGGAAAGCATCAAGGAAGCGGTGGCGCTGCTGGCCGGCGCGAAACGCCCGATCATCTATTCGGGCGGCGGCGTCATCAATTCGGGCCTGGAAGCCAGCCATCTGCTGCGCGAACTGGTGGAGCTGAGCGGTTTTCCCATCACCTCCACGCTGATGGGGCTGGGCGCCTATCCGGCGTCGGGCAAGAACTGGCTCGGCATGCTGGGCATGCACGGCACCTATGAAGCCAACATGGCGATGCACGATTGCGATGTGATGCTGTGCATCGGCGCGCGCTTCGACGACCGCATTACCGGCCGCCTCGACGCCTTCTCGCCGGGCTCGAAGAAGATCCACATCGACATCGACCCGTCATCGATCAACAAGAATGTCCATGTCGACATTCCGATCATCGGCGATGTCGCGCATGTGCTGGAGGATCTGGTGCGGCTGTGGCGCGCGACCGTCAAGGCCGACAAGAAGGCGCTCTATCCGTGGTGGGAGCAGATCGCCAAGTGGCGCGCGCGCGATTCACTGGCTTTTAAGACCAATGACGACGTGATCATGCCGCAATATGCGATCCAGCGGCTCTACGAGCTGACGAAGCATCACGAGACCTTCATCACCACCGAGGTGGGGCAGCACCAGATGTGGGCCGCCCAGCATTTCCACTTCGACAAGCCCAATCACTGGATGACCTCGGGTGGCCTCGGCACGATGGGTTACGGCCTGCCGGCGGCGCTGGGCGTGCAGATCGCGCATCCCGACGCGCTGGTCATCGACATCGCAGGCGACGCATCGATCCAGATGTGCATCCAGGAAATGAGCGCGGCGGTGCAGTATGAGGCGCCGATCAAGATCTTCATCCTGAACAACCAGTATATGGGCATGGTAAGGCAGTGGCAGCAATTGCTGCATGGCAACCGCCTGTCGCACTCCTACACCGAGGCGATGCCGGACTTCGTCAAGCTCGCCGAAGCCTATGGCGGCCACGGCATACGCTGCGACAAGCCGGCCGATCTGGACGATGCGATCAAGGAGATGATCTCGGTGAACAAGCCGGTGATCTTCGATTGCCGCGTGGCCAACCTCGCCAACTGCTTCCCGATGATCCCCTCCGGCAAGGCGCATAACGAGATGCTGCTGCCCGACGAGGCCACCGACGAGGCGGTCGCCAACGCCATCGACGCCAAGGGCCGCGAGCTGGTCTGAGGTGTTTCCGGTCACCGCGTGGCCAGTAAAAGGTCACGCGAAAACAACGCATTGAGCGACACGCTTGAGAACGAGATTCACATGAACGCACAGCTACAGGCGACCGGCTCCGCCTACTTCATCTCCAAGGAGACGCAGCGGCCGGAAATCCATACGCTATCGGTTTTGGTCGACAACGAGCCGGGTGTCCTTGCTCGCGTCATCGGCCTGTTTTCCGGGCGCGGCTACAATATCGAGAGCCTCACCGTCTCGGAAACCGAGCATGAAAAGCACCTTTCGCGCATCACCATCGTGACGCGCGGAACGCAGCATGTCCTGGAGCAGATAAAGCACCAGCTCGAGCGCATCGTGCCGGTGCACCGGGTGATCGACCTGACGGTGCGCGCGGCCGAACTCGGGCAGGACCGGCCGCTGGAGCGCGAACTGGCGCTGGTCAAGGTTTCGGGCACCGGCGACGCGCGCGTCGAGGCCCTGCGGCTGGCCGACGCCTTCCGCGCCAGCGTCATCGACGCCAATACCGAGCACTTCATCTTCGAGATCACCGGCAAGGTGTCGAAGATCGAGCAGTTCATCTCCATCATGAAGCCGCTGGGGCTGGTGGAGGTCTGCCGCACCGGCGTGGCGGCCATGAACCGGGGCGCCCAGGGTATGTGACAAGAAAACGCCCGCGCAGCCTGTGGCGGCGCGGGCGTTGATCTGGAAGACGTGGCGGGCAGGCCCGCCGCGGCTCAGAAGCCGACGTTTTCGTTGATATAGAAGGTGTTGAGCAGGGTGATGCGCTGCTGTTCGATCGGCGTGTGGATCTTCGGGCGGCCGTGCCAGCTCATCTTCAACAGCGAATGGTAAGCCTTCAGCACCACGAATGCGTAACCGACATTGGGCAGGAACGGCAGCGTCTTGACCGGCTCCAGCCCGTAGGAACCGACATGGATCAACCCTTTCAGCGAGGCCTGATAAAGCGTCGTGCCAAGATCGTGCTGGCTTTCGTCGGCCGGGCAGTAAAGCTGCATGGTCACGACCTTCTTGCGCGTGTCGGGGTGCGGCTTGATCTGGTAGCCGTCCTTGTCGCGGTAAAGCACCGGCTTGGCCACCAGGCGCAGGGCGTCGGGTCCGGCAACCTTGTCGCCGCGCGCGCGGATTTCCAGCCCCTCGTGAAGCTGGTTGCGGATGGCGTTTTCCACCTCGGACGACGTCAGCATGGCCGAGACGGCCGCCCACATCTCGCGCACGCTGGCATCGACCTTGTCGACATTGTCGCCGTAGAGGCGCAGCGCCATGCGCGTGCCGTTGTCCTTGATCGGATCATATCCCTCGGTCGGGATCGACTTGATCATGTCGGCGTAAAAATCCTTCGGGAAGAAATTCCGGAAGAAAATGTGCGGAAAAGGTTTGGAAAAGCGGTCAGCCGCCTCAATGCTCGCCACGGCGTGAGCGATGAGTTCCTGGGTAAGGCTGTTGTTTTCAGCTTTGGCGACGGCGGACATTTTTCACCTGAACTTGCTGGGGGTGTCGAGAGCGGCTTCCGGCTTGCCGACTTTGTCGCAACACGGCGAATACCGACTGGCTTGCGCCGAATATATCGTTTTCCCCGGTCCGTTCAATCCCGCACAGGACTGAACCCCACGCGGCGATGCCCTTCAACGACCGGATCGTTCAATATCGGAACCACACAATGAGCACTGACGCCTTCCTTGCCCTTTTGATCTATGCGCTGGTCACTTCGATCACGCCGGGGCCGAACAATTTCATGCTGCTGGCGTCGGGGGTGAATTTCGGCTTCGTGCGCACCATTCCGCATATGCTGGGCATCGGCATGGGTTTCCTGTCGCTGCTTCTGGGCGTCGGTTTCGGGCTGGGCGCGGTGCTGACGGCCTTTCCGGCGCTGCACACGGGGCTGAAGATCGCGGGTGGCGCCTATCTGGCCTATCTGGCCTGGCGCATCGCCATGTCGCGTTCGATAGGCAAGGACAATGACGCCAAGGCGCGGCCGATGACCTTCTTTGAGGCGGCTGCCTTCCAGTGGGTCAATCCCAAGGCCTGGGTGATGGCGCTGACGGCGATGGCCGTCTACACCAATCCGGAATCGCCGTTCCTTTCGGTCGTGCTGATCTCGTTTGCCTTTGCGCTGGTCAATCTGCCGAGCGTTTCGTCGTGGGCTGGCTTCGGCATGGCGCTGCGCGGCTTCCTGTCCGATCCGGTGCGGTTGAAATGGTTCAACATCTGCATGGGGCTGCTTCTGGCGGCGACGCTGTGGCCGATGCTGAGGTGAAGTCTGGCGCTTGCGCGCAGGCCTGGTGCGGCATAGCCTGCCTTGCATGTCGCACGATCATGATCACCATCACGACAACGAGCTTGACCCGATGGCCGCGCGGGTGCGGGCGCTGGAGACGATCCTGACGCAGAAGGGGCTGCTGGACCCGGCCGCCATCGATGTCATCGTCGAAACCTATGAGACCAGGGTCGGTCCGCGCAACGGCGCGCGCGTGGTCGCCAAGGCGTGGAGCGAGCCGGAATTCGCCGACTGGCTGAAGCGCGACGCCACCGCGGCGATCGCCTCTCTTGGCTATACCGGCCGCCAGGGCGAGCACATGCAGGCGGTGTTCAACACGCAGGACCAGCACAACATGGTCGTGTGCACGCTGTGTTCCTGCTACCCATGGTCTGTGCTGGGCCTGCCGCCAGTGTGGTACAAGTCGCCGCCCTACCGGTCGCGCGCGGTGATCGACCCGCGCGGCGTGCTCGCCGAATTCGGCGTGACGCTGCCGGTTGAAACGAAAATCCGCGTCTGGGATTCCACCGCCGAACTGCGCTATCTCGTCGTGCCGTTGCGGCCGGCCGGAACCGAAGGCTGGAGCCAGGAAAAGCTTGCCGATCTGGTCACGCGCGATTCCATGATCGGCACCGGGCTGGCCAAGGAGGCTGCATGAACGGGGCGCAGGATCTCGGCGGCCAGATGGGGTTCGGCCCGGTCGCGCCCGAGAAGGATGAGCCGATATTTCACGCCGAATGGGAAAAGCGGGCGCTGGGCGTAACGCTTGCGGCCGGGGCCATGGGGCACTGGAACATCGACGAAAGCAGGCATACGCGCGAAAGCCTGCACCCGGTCGATTACTATTCCTCCAGCTATTACGAAATCTGGATCAAGGCGCTTGAAACGCTGCTCAAGCGGCATGGTTTCGTCACGCAGGACGAGCTTCTGGTTGGCGACACGCTGGGCGGAACCGCCAAGCCGAAGCGCGTGCTGAAGGCCGAGGAGGTGCCTGCGATGCTGGCGCGTGGCGGGCCGTGCGACCGTCCAGTCCGCGGTCCCGCGCGTTTCAAGGCTGGCGACCGCGTACGCACCATGAATTTTCATCCGACAGGCCATACGCGCCTGCCGCGCTATGCGCGCGACAAGGTCGGCGTGATCGACGCCGTGCGGGAAGGGTTCGTGTTCCCCGACACCAATGCTCACGGTCGCGGGGAGAACCCGCAATGGGTCTACACGGTCGTTTTCGGCGGCCGCGAAATCTGGGGCGAGGGGGCCGACCCGACACTGACCATCAGCATCGATGCATGGGAGAGCTATCTTGAGCCGGCATGACGCGGAGCGCCCGCTGCCGTCCGGCATGGACGAGCCGGTGTTTGCCGAACCGTGGCAGGCCGAGGCTTTCGCGCTGACGGTGGCCTTGCACGAAAAGGGCCTGTTTTCGTGGAGTGAGTGGGCCGAAATGCTTTCGGCCGAGGTGAAGGTGCCGGGCGCCGCGCAGGACGGCAGCGACTATTACCGGCACTGGTTGCGTGCGCTGGAAAAGCTTCTGGCTGCCAAAGGCCTCGCGCCTGTGCATGATGTCGATGACCTCGCCGCCGCCTGGCAGCGCGCCGCGCATGCGACGCCGCACGGCAAGCCGATCCTGCTGGAGAATGATCCGCTCCACGACCGATAAGATCCGTATTTTCATCCTGCCAAGTGTCGCCAACCCGAAAGGCCGCCGCCGTGCAACCTGTTCCGACCTATGACGATGTCGCCGCCGCCGCCCGCCGCATCGAAGGACATGCGCATCGGACGCCCGTGCTCACCTCCGCCACGCTTGACGGGCAACTGGGCGCGAAAATCTTCCTCAAGGCGGAGAATTTCCAGCGCATGGGGGCGTTCAAGTTCCGGGGCGCGTTCAACGCGCTGTCGCGCTTCACGGATGAGCAGAAGAAGACCGGCGTCCTGACGTTTTCCTCGGGCAACCACGCGCAGGCGATCGCCCTTTCGGCGAAACTGCTCGGCATTGCCGCCACCATCATCATGCCGCAGGACGCGCCCGCCGCGAAGCTCGCGGCAACGAAGGGATATGGCGGCAAGGTCGTCACCTACGATCGCTATAGCGAGGACCGGGACGAGATCGGGCGTCGCCTGCGGGATGAGACGGGCGCGACCCTCATTCCACCTTACGATCATCCCGACATCATTGCCGGGCAGGGAACCGCGGCCAAGGAGCTTTTCGACGAGGTCGGGGAACTGGATGCGTTGTTCGTTTGCCTCGGCGGAGGCGGGTTGCTGGCGGGCAGCGCGCTTGCCGCGAAGGCGCTTTCTCCCCAATGCAAGGTCTATGGCGTCGAGCCGGAAGCCGGAGACGACGGGCGGCAGTCTTTCAGGCAAGGCCGCATCGTGCGCATTGCGACGCCCAAAACCATTGCGGACGGCGCCCAGACGCAGGCGCTGGGCGATCTGACGTTCGACATCATCCGGCGCGAGGTCAGCGATATAGTGGCCGTTTCGGATGCCGCACTGGTGGAAACGATGCGGTTCTTCGCGTCGCGCATGAAGATGCTGGTGGAGCCGACCGGATGTCTCGGTCTTGCCGGGGCGCGCCAGTCGGCCGGCAACCTTAACGGGCAGCGCGTGGGCGTCATCATCAGCGGCGGCAATGTCGATCTCGACCGCTTCGCAAAACTGGTTTCCGGGGTGGTATAAGACGGCACGGCCGCCTATCTGCGGAAGTCCCAGATAGGCCAGGCCGCTTTCGCAGTTATCTCGGATTGTCCTGGAAAGTCGTTGCGCGGAGCCGACGGTGGCTGACCGGGCTTCAACCGACGGAAAAATGTTCTTATTGTGTTCTCTATTTATGTACATTAGAATGGTATTTACATAACTTATTTACGGTTGCATATAATATGGTGATACACGTTAAGGACGAGAAGGCCGACATGCTCGTTCGACGACTGGCTCGCTCGCGTGGGATTGGTATCACCGAGGCGATCAGGGAGGCCGCCGAGGAAGCCCTTGCCAAGGATGCGATGGAAGAGCGGGAGGAGGGCCTCCCGTTGCACCAGCGCCTGCAGCCGCTATTGAGCAGGCTGGATAGGTTGCCGCGACCGCAAGGCGCAACTGACAAGCGGTTTTTCGATGATTTGTGGGGTGAGGGGGGATGATCCATGGCTGCGGCTGGGAGTTGGTATGTGGAAACCTCCGCGATCGTCGCGGTCTTGAAGAACGAGCCTGAACGCGAGGATTTCATCGACAAGATCGAGCAAAGTTCTTACTGCATCACATCTCCGGTGTCGGCTTTTGAGGCGTCAATCGCGCTCACGGAAATGGTTGGCAGTTGCTCCGCCGCTTTGAGCGAAGTGCTCCGGTTTCTCCAGATTGCCAAGGTCACTATTGGTGAAATCGGCGAGGACCTGCTGCCTGAACTGGCGCTGGCAAGGGATCGCTACGGCAAGGACTCCGGGCATCCCGCGCGTCTGAACCTTGGCGATTGCTTTTCTTATGCCGTGGCTAAACAGCGCGATGTTTCACTGCTCTACAAAGGCGATGATTTTGCCCTGACCGATTTGGGCTGAGCCATCAGGCCTTGCCCTTCGGACACGAATCCTGTCTGTCAAAGCTATGGAATTCTCTCCCCAACAGGATGCCGCGCTGCAGGCGGTGGCTCAGTGGCTGAAAAGCGGCGGGCCGCAGGTGTTTCGCCTGTTCGGCTACGCCGGCACCGGCAAGACGACGCTGGCGCGCTATTTCGCCGAGCATGTCGACGGGCAGGTGCAGTTCGCCGCCTTCACCGGCAAGGCCGCGCAGGTGCTGCGTTCCAAGGGCGCAACCAACGCGCGCACCATCCATTCGCTGATCTACCGGCCGCGCGGGGAGGAAGCGGTTGAGGACGAGACGACCGGCAAGACGTCCATGTCGCCGACCTTCTCGCTCAACCGCCAGAGCCCGATCGCGAAGGCCGCGCTGGTCATCATCGACGAATGCTCGATGGTGGACGAGGAACTGGGCCGCGATCTCCTGTCCTTCGGCACGCCGATCCTCGTTCTGGGTGATCCCGGCCAGTTGCCGCCGATTTCGGGCGGCGGTTTCTTCACCGAGCACGAACCGGATTTCCTGCTGACGGAAATTCACCGGCAGGCACGCGACAACCCGATCATCCGCCTGGCGCTCGACGTGCGCGAAGGGCGCGAATTCATGCGCGGCGATTTCGGCATGGCGCAGGTCATCGGCAAGGAGCAGGTGACGCAGGAACTGGTGCTGTCGGCCGACCAGGTTCTGGTGGGCACGAACCGCACGCGCCGCCGCTACAATGGGCGGCTGCGCGAGTTGAAGGGCTTTACGGCGAGCTATCCGCAGGCCGGCGACAAGCTGGTGTGCCTGCGCAACGATCCCGCCAAGGGGCTGCTCAACGGTTCGCTGTGGAAGGTCATGACCTCGTCGCGGGAGACCGTGAAGCCCGGCATCAACCTTCTGGTTTCGCCCGAGGAAGACGATCCGGACCGGGGCGTGGCCAAGATCAAGCTCCTGAAGGCCGCCTTCGAGAACCCGGACGGGGACATTCCCTGGCAGCAGAAGAAACGTTTCGACGATTTCGACTATGGCTATGCGCTGACGGTGCACAAGGCGCAGGGCTCGCAGTGGAACAATGTCGTGCTGTTCGACGAGAGCTTCGCTTTCAAGGACACGCGCCAGCGCTGGCTCTACACGGCCATCACCCGCGCCGCCGAACGGCTGACCATCGTGCGCTGACGGCCGTCACTCCACGATTTTGAACAAAACGGCGGTGGCGTCGTCGCTCATCTTGAAGCGCGGATATTTCATGCCGTCGGGGTCTTCGACGCGCTCGATCCGGCGCAATTCGTCCAGAAGGGTGGAGAGACCTGTCTCGCGCGCGGCAGCGACGAATTCCCCCGCGTTGTAGCGCTGATACTGGTCCACGAGCGCGGCAAAGCCGTCGCTGCAAAGCAGGCCGCAGGCGGGCAGGGCCGGATGCAATGGCTCGCTTGCCAGATGTTTTCCGGCCTCCGGCTCGATGCCCAGGGTCCAGATGCCGGACGACGACGTGTTGTAGGCGGCGCGGCGGCGGCGCAGTTCGTCACGCACCGCCGGCTCCTCGGCCAGCGCCTGATAGGCGGAAAAGCCGCCGGTATGCGCCAGCGCCATCCTGGCGCCCTCGCGCTCCGCCTCAGCGGCCTGCCGCATTGCACTGGTTTCAAAAGCCATGCCATTGTCGTCCAGCAGGAAGAGCCGGCAGTCGCCAAGGCCGTGCGTGACGAGGGCATCGTCTTCGACGCGCACCATCTGGAAGCCGGCGACGGGCAGGTTCCACGGTTCTATCGGCAGCGAATGGGCGGCCTCATGCACCACATTGGCCACGCGGCCATTGAATTCCTGAACGATCTCGGCCATCGGCCGGCCGGGCCTCACCATCTGCTCGAACGCGCTTTGCGCGAACTGCGCCAGCCAGGCGGCGTCGGAGCCGTGCAGGCCGACGATATTCTTGCCGCCGAGGCCGGTCGCCCCGTCGATGACGAAAGCGCAGCTTGCGTTGCCGCCGGCGGCGTCCTCGTTGGGGCGGGACGTCGAGCCGGGATCGGAGATGGAATCAATGATGCGGATATTGGCCATGACACAGCCATGTCGCGTGGGGGCATGTCGGTATTGTGACCGTAGCCCGAAGCGCGGCGCGTGGCTATGCGTCATCCACAGGATGCGCATTCAGCCACTTCCACGCCTGCGACTCTTCTCCCGCCGAAAAATGACGGATGTCCACCGTGGCGACGGTCATCAGCCTGGCCTTGGCGTAGAGCGTCCAGTTCGGTTCGCCCACTGCCGCGCACCGGCGTACATGCTCCAGCGCATGCAGCCGTCCGTCGATACGGGTTTTGCGGGACACGTCGAGCCATTCGGCGTGGTCATAATCGACGATGCGGATGAGCAGATCGATCTTGTCGTGCAGTTCGTATGCGCCTTCGAGCAGGCCATAGAGGTTTTCGATGTCGGCCGCGGTGATGCGTCCGGTGAGTTCAAAGGCATAGCAGGTCGGCCGGTCCGTCTCGATGCGGCGAACAGCCGGGATGAAGTCCGCCATGCCCATGAAAGGCTCCTTTGCTCCTTCGATTTCGGTTGAATCTGGAACACATAAAGTCGCTGTCTGTTCCCATAGGACACGCTATAGAGGTTGCAGGTGAAAGTACGAGGTGCAGCCATGCCCGCCAAATTGTCCGTGAATCTCAACGCCGTTGCCATGCTGCGCAACCGTCGCGACCTGCCGTGGCCGAGCGTCACCGGGCTGGGGCGCATTGCGCTTGCCGCGGGCGCGCACGGGCTGACGGTGCATCCGCGCCCCGACGAGCGCCACACGCGCTTTTCCGACCTGCCGGAACTGCGGGCGTTGATCGACGACGAGTTTCCGCAGGCCGAATTCAATGTCGAAGGCTATCCCACCGAGGATTTCCTGCAGCTTGTGGAAAAACATCAACCGGATCAGGTGACGCTGGTGCCGGACGATCCGGCACAGGCGACCTCCGACCATGGCTGGAACTTCGTCGAGCATCACGCGTTCCTGACTTCGATTGTCAAACGATTGAAGCAAGGGGGATTTCGCGTGTCGCTGTTTGCAGATCCCGACCCTGCGCAGGTGTCGGCCGCGCGCGATACCGGCACCGATCGGATCGAGCTTTACACTGGGCCTTACGGCGCTTGCCACGCCGATTCCGAAAAAGCCGGGAAGGAATTGGAAAAGCTCGGAAAAACCGCCGATGCCGCTGTCGCGGCGGGGCTTGCGGTCAATGCCGGGCATGATCTGGTCGTCGCCAATCTGCCGGCGCTGGCCAGACAGATTCCGACGCTGGCCGAAGTGTCGATCGGACACGGTTTGACGGCCGATGCGCTTCAATACGGGATGGCGGAAACGACCCGTCGTTTCCTGAGGGCGTGCGGCTGGCAGGTCCAGGGTCCTGGGGCTTGACGCCGAGATCGAGGGGGAGCTTCCACGAAGAGCGCACCAACATGACTGTTGATCTTGCGGCCCGACAGGAGTAGAGCCCGCCGCCTCACGGAGTGTCACGTATGGCCCAGACCAATTTGGGTGCAGATGCGGAACCGATACAACAGGCAGTCCCCACCAGTCTGGAAGCGCAGAATACGAAACTGCTTATGCTGGGCGCGCTCGGCGTCGTCTATGGCGACATAGGCACCAGCCCGATATACGCCTTTCGCGAGGCGCTTGCCGCTTCTTCCGGCGGCGGCGCGGTGGCTTCGGAGGAAGCCGTGTTCGGCGTACTGTCGCTGATCGTGTGGGCGCTGACAATCATCGTCACCGTGAAATATGTGACTTTCGTGCTGCGGGCGGGAAACCGCGGCGAAGGCGGCACGCTGTCGCTGATGGCGCTTGCGCAGACCAGCTTCCGCGGACGGACGCCGCTTATCCTGGCGGCCGGCATTTGCGGAACGGCGCTGTTCTTCGGCGATTCCATCATCACGCCGGCAATCTCGGTGCTTTCTGCGGTGGAGGGCGTGGGCGTGATAACGCCATCCTTCGAGCCCTATGTGGTGCCGATGACGCTGGTCATTCTGGCGGTGCTGTTTTCGGTGCAGCGCTTCGGCACGGGCCGCGTCGCATCCGTGTTCGGTCCGATCACGCTGGTCTGGTTCCTCAGCATCGGCTATTCGGGGGCGCGGCACATCGCCGACGCGCCGTCGATACTGGCCGCGCTCAATCCGATCTACATCGTCGATCTGCTTTCCGACTCGCCGAGCGTCGCTTTCGTGACGATCGGCGCGATTTTCTTGGCCGTCACCGGCGCGGAGGCGCTTTATGCGGATCTCGGCCATTTCGGACGTCGGCCCATCGTGCTGGCCTGGCTGGCCATCGTCTTTCCGTGCCTGCTGCTCAATTATTTCGGGCAGGGGGCCTATGTGCTGGCAAATACGGGACGCATCGGCCAGCCTTTCTTCGAAATGAATGAAGGCTGGATGCTGGTTCCGATGGTCGGCCTGGCGACGGCCGCGACGGTCATTGCCAGCCAGGCGGTGATTTCGGGCGCCTATTCGCTGGCGCGGCAGGCCGTGCAGCTCAACCTTTTGCCCCGGCTGGAGATCCAGCACACCTCCGAAACGCAACTCGGCCAGATCTACATGCCGCGGATCAACCTGCTTCTGGCGATCGGGGTCATGCTGCTGGTCGTCGGTTTCCAGGCCTCCAGCAACCTGGCTTCCGCCTACGGCATTTCGGTGACCGGCAACATGCTGGTGACGACGGTCCTGCTGTTCGTGGTCATGCGGCGCATCTGGAAATGGCCGCTCGGCATGGTGGCCGGGCTCATCGCCATATTCGCCTTTATCGATGTCGGCTTCTTCGCCTCCAACATCGTGAAGGTCTTCGACGGCGGCTGGGCGTCGCTGCTGGTGGCGGCATTCGTCATCACCGTTATGGGCACCTGGGTGCGCGGCAGCCGCCTGCTGTTTGAAAAGACCCGCAAGAACGAGGTGCCGCTCGACTTCCTGGCCGAGAACCTCGACAAGAAGCCGCCTCAGATCGTACCCGGAACCGCCGTGTTCCTGACCAGCGATCCGCAAAGCGCCCCCACGGCGCTGATGCACTCCCTCAAGCACTACAAGGTGCTGCACGACAACAATGTCATCCTCACCGTCGTCACCGCGCCGCAGCCCTATGTGCCGCCGAGCGAGCGGGTGAGCATGGAGAGGATCAACAAGCTTTTCATGCGCGTGTCGCTGACCTTCGGCTATATGGAGCACCCCAATATCCCCAAGGCGCTGGTGATCTGCCGCAAGCAGGGCTGGAAGTTCGACATCATGGAAACGTCGTTCTTCCTGTCGCGGCGCTCGCTGAAGGCCTCGCCCAATTCCGGCATGCCGGTGTGGCAGGACCGGCTGTTCATAGGGCTGGCACGCACCGCCTCCGACGCGACGGAATATTTCCAGATCCCGACCGGGCGCGTGGTGGAGATCGGGACACAGGTCGCCATCTGAGGGCGTGGCCGGCCCTTCGCGCGCCGACCGTTCCGTCACCACGATCTGTTTGACCGCGACAGCGCAGAAATACGCTTGCCAATGCCCCGGCGTTTCGGCATAAGTTCAAGAACCGTAACGTACGGTACGGTTGCGGGCGAACGCATTCACGAGCGGAAACAGGACGACCAGGGCGGTGCAGACCAGCTTCGAGATTAACAGCGGCGAAGAGCTGACAGAGCGTCAGAAGGACGTTCTGAATGCTGTTCTTCTGCTCCTGGTGGAAGAGGGCGACCGGCTGACCATGACCGCCGTGGCGCGCCGGGCGAGCTGCTCGAAGGAAACGCTCTACAAATGGTTCGGCGACCGCGACGGCCTGCTGACCGCCACCGTGCAGTGGCAGGCTTCCAAGGTGCGCGTGGCATCGGTGGATCGCTCCCGCCTCGATATGCCGTCGCTGACGGAAAACCTTGAGCGCTATGCATCGGACTGGCTGCACGTCATTTCCAGCGACACCTCCATCGCGCTGAACCGGGTGGCCGTTGCCCATGCCGGCTCCGACAAGCGTGACCTTGGGGCGATTGTGCTGGAGAATGGACGCCTCGCCATGGGGCGGCGGCTGAAACCCGTTCTTCTTGCCGGCCGCGAGGCGGGCCTGCTTGCCTTCGATGACGCCGAGGAGGCGTTCAGGACCTTTTTCGGGCTGGTTGCCCGGGATGTACAGATCCGGTTGCTGCTGGGCGACCGGTTGAAACCGACTGACGCGGAGATCGACCGGGATGCGGCCGAAGCGACGCGCCAGTTCCTCGCTCTTTATGGAGCACAAACCGGGGCGGCGAGCGCCGACCTCTGAAACACCGCAAGGGAAGGAAGACGAAATGCGCGTTTATTACGATCGCGACGCTGATCTCAATCTGATCAAGGGCAAGAAGGTCGCCATCATCGGCTATGGCAGCCAGGGCCGTGCCCATGCGCTGAACCTCAAGGATTCGGGCGCCAAGGAAATCGTGATCGGCCTCAAGGCCGGTTCGCAGACCGCCAAGAAGGTCGAGGCCGACGGCCTCAAGGTGATGAGCGTGGCCGACGCCGCCAAGTGGGCCGACCTGATGATGATGGCGACGCCCGACGAACTGCAGGCCGACATCTACAAGAATGAAATCGCCCCGAACATCCGTGACGGCGCGGCAATCGCCTTCGCCCACGGTCTCAACGTGCACTTCGGCCTGATCGAGCCGAAGTCGACGGTCGACGTCGTCATGATCGCGCCGAAGGGCCCCGGCCACACCGTGCGCGGCGAGTATCAGAAGGGCGGCGGCGTGCCGTGCCTGGTCGCCGTTCATCAGGACGCTTCCGGCAACGCGCTCGACCTCGCGCTTTCCTATGCATGCGGCGTCGGCGGCGGCCGTTCGGGCATCATCGAGACCAACTTCCGCGAAGAGTGCGAAACCGACCTGTTCGGCGAGCAGGTGGTGCTCTGCGGCGGTCTGGTCGAGCTGATCCGCGCCGGCTTCGAGACGCTGGTGGAAGCCGGCTACGCGCCGGAAATGGCCTATTTCGAGTGCCTGCACGAAGTGAAGCTGATCGTCGACCTGATCTACGAAGGCGGCATCGCCAACATGAACTACTCGATCTCCAACACCGCCGAGTGGGGCGAGTATGTGTCGGGTCCGCGCATCATCACCGCCGAGACCAAGGCCGAGATGAAGCGCGTGCTCCAGGACATCCAGACCGGCAGGTTCACGTCCGAATGGATGCAGGAATACCGCTCGGGCGCGGCCCGCTTCAAGGCGACCCGCCGCCTCAATGACGAGCATCCGATCGAGCAGGTCGGCGAGAAGCTGCGCGGCATGATGCCGTGGATCTCGACGAACAAGCTTGTCGACAAGGCCAAGAACTAAAGCACGATCCCGGACCGAAGGCCCGCGCAAGTGAAACGCTGCGGACTTTTCGGATAGGGTCATGTTTCCAACGCAACGCTTTGGAGCGAGATCGATCTGGCTCCAAGGTGGACCGGGATCAAGCCGCCTCCCAGGGCTTCCTCCCCGCGCGTTCCGGCTCCGCCGGGATGCGTGGGGGCGATGGTGGAGGCCTCGTCTGGATCGAACCGGAGCGTTGCAGGTCTTCGGACAGAAAAAAGCCGGCGCATGACGCCGGCTTTCCTCGTTTCAGGTGATTTTGCTCCTGATCCTAACCATAGTGCCAGCCCGGCTTGGGCCGGGTGCCGGTGAACTGCACGCCGACACGATCTTCCTTGCGCCAGCGCACGACCGTTTCATAGGCGATGCCATCGACTGGCACGTAGAGCAGGAATTCCTGCGGCACACGCGAATCGATCGAAATCTTCAGCTCCGCGCCATCCTTGTGCATGTTGCGGATCACGCATTTGATCTCGGAATTGGCAACGCCGGTGAGGATCGAGGCGCCTTTGAACACCCGCTGGCGGTGCAGACGGCGGTTTTCCGCCCCTTCCGGTTCCGTCATGTGTGTCTCCCGTCGATTGAATCCGATTGGGAGGCCTTCTTACGACAGGCGGTTCAAAAAAGGTTTAAGGAGCGCGTCAGCGGCGGCGCCGAAGCGACGCCGCTTTCCGTCATATATCTTGCAGGCCGTGCTCAATCGTAGGGTGACACGCACTGGCGGCGCGGCCCGTAATTGGGCTGGAACGTGTTGTCATAGGGCCTGTAGGACCGGTAGCGGCTTTCGCACCACCTGACATGTGCGCTGGACATGCTCACGCGATAGCGAGGCGCGTAATAGTACGGGGCATAGTAGTCGGGGCCGTAGTCATAATAGTCGTCATACAGGCCGCCATAGACCGGCAGCCCCAGTCCGAAGCCCAGTAAGCCGCCATCGAAGAAGAAGTCATCGCGGTCGCGGAAGTGGCGATGGTGATGGCCACGCCAGTCGCCGTTCCATCTCATGGCGTGTCGGCCACCGAAGCTCATGCCTCCGCCACTGGGGCGCACCATCATCATGCCGCCATGGCCGCTCCAGCCACCGCCATGCCAAGCGCTACCGCCGCCGCCATGCCAGCCGCCACCGCCGCCGTGCCAGCCACCGCCGCCGCCATGCGGTATCCAGGCGGCGTTCTGGAGCGAGGCCCCGGATTGTCCGGCCCGGCTCATCAGAACGGAGCTCTGCAGGCCACTCTGGTTGGCATTCATGTTGACCGCCGGGGGAAAGATGAGGGAAGGCTGGTCGATCGGGCCAGCGGCCACCGGCATGCACATGCCGGCAAGCGCGCCAAAGGCGATGACGCCGGAGCGCGCCAGGTAAGAGAGATGCCGTTTCATCGTTATCTCCGTGGAAAATCGCTCGAATGAGCCTTCCCGGCGGGTATTCAATGACCGGAGGGATCCGGCTGTTTCGAACCAACGGAAGTAACGGATGGCCACATGCCGGGGTTCCGCCGCACACGATTAAGTGACGCGGGGCGCGGTCTTGTGTTCGGGCGTGCTTGCAGGCAAAGCTGGCCGGACGGCTTCACGCCTTTTCGACCAGATCAACGGGTCCTGACTCGCTCCATGTCGCTGCGCCTCGCCACCTTCAATGTCGAAAACCTCATGAACCGGTTCGACTTCTCCGGTTTTCGGAACCAGCTCAACCAGGACCGGACGCTCGCCCTGTTCGAGATCAAGGACGAGGCCGAATACAGGCGTCTCGAGCAGGCCCGCGCCATCGCCCATGCCGACGATGCGCGCCAGCTCACCGCGCTGGCCGTCGCCGAGACGCGCGCCGACATCATCTGCATGCAGGAGGTGGACAATATCGAGGCTCTGAGGGCCTTCGAATATGGCTATCTGTTCAAGATGATCGGGCAGGGCTACCGCCAGAAATACACGACCGCCGGCAATGATTCACGCGGGATCGACGTGGCCGTGATGATGCGCACCGAAACCGCCGACGGCGAGCCGATCGAATTCGTGCGCATGACCAGCCATGCGCA
>Ga0182738_1000827_pt1 | contig 41303 bp, 30 predicted proteins | sample eDN5th30CBELigMG_FD_128876 | JGI IMG/M metagenome (GOLD analysis project Ga0182738, IMG submission 128876) | Enriched Miracle-Growth compost microbial communities from Emeryville, California, USA - eDNA 5th pass 30_C BE-Lig MG (version 2)... ...
AGCTCAAAGACTGGCGGCGCATCGCAACCCGCTACGACCGCTGCGCCCACACCTTCTTCTCGGCAATCTGCATCGCTGCCGCCGTCATCTTCTGGCTATGATTAATGAGTCCTGAGCCTAGTTGGCGTTTTCGGCATTCTGACCGTTCAATTCATCCGGCGTGAACACGGGGAAGCACTGCGGAAAGCCAGTAGCAGTGTAGAAGGTCTTCGGCAGGTCGGGGAAGAAATCCTTGCCCTCTTCCAGATCGGCATTGTTCTTCTGCGGTATAGGCAGGAAGACCTTCTGCGGCAGCGCATTGCCCTCCAAGAGCACGACAGAAGCCTCGAGCGCCATCGCAGCCAGGGCCGGCGCCTGGGCGGCCGTGATTCCGGGGTACCCGCCCTTGTGGACCAGCATGCGCGTGCCGTTGCCGGCATCGAATCCAACCGGGATGACCGGGTGCTTTGCCGCGGCCATCGCTTCGAGCGCACCGACGGAACCCTCCTGGACGACGATGCCATCGAAATTGCCGTTGGTGGCTATGGCATCGGCGGTCACTTTCGACGCCGTACCGACGTCCCAGTCGCCCTGGACCTTGACCACTTTCAGTCCGGGGTTCTTGGAGAAGACCTCGCTGAAGCCCGCCTGGTTGTCGCGGTCGACGCTGTTGCCGGGGACGCCATCGACTTCCAGAACCTGGCCCGAAACTTCGCCCTTCTTGGCCTTGATGCCGTCGACCACGGCCTGCGCCTTGATCCGTCCCAGTTCGACCTGATCTTCGTTGATCTGAACAACCTGGTTGGAGTCCAGGACGTTGTCGTAGGTGACCAGAACCACGTCGGCGCGCTTGGCGCGCTGAACGACCGCGTCGAAGGCAGTGGGATTGACGGCGTTGATGATGACGGCGTCGTAGCCGGCAGCGATGAAATTGTCGATCGCGGAGATCTGCGCAGTCGAATCGTTGCCTACCGATATGATCTTCAATTCGGAGAGCTTGGACTTGTTTTCGGGCCGGGCTCCCCAAGCCTTGGCGGTCTGAATGGAGTTGGCACGCCAATCGTTGCCGACATAGCCGTTGACCAAGGCTATTTTGTACGGGCCGTCTTTCTTCGGATAGGAAATCACCGAGGCACTGTCCGGCGCGGGCGCATAGCATTCGGGCTTGTAGGTGTCCTGAGCCCAGGCGCTCGTGAGCATCGTGGTAGACGCCGCAAGAGCGCCCGCAATCAGAAGCGTGGTTCGTCTGTTCATTTCACTTTCCTCCCTGTTTCCGGCGACCATCACCGGGTCTGCGCCACCACGGCTATGCCGCGGAGGCCGTACTCTTCGAACGGGTGCTGAACTGCACAGCCTGGTTCAGTGCCTCGATCATGCTGCGCTCGTCTGCCTTGCCGGTCCCTGCGATATCGAATGCGGTGCCGTGGTCGACCGAGGTCCGGATGACGGGCAAACCCACCGTCACGTTCACCCCGACATCGATCCCCAATACTTTGATCGGGCCGTGCCCCTGATCGTGATACATGGCGACCACCAGATCGAAATCGCCCCGGGCCGCCCGGAAGAAGAGAGTGTCGGCCGGTAGCGGCCCCTCGACGTCGATGCCGCGGGCCTTGCAGGCGCGAATGGCCGGCTCGATCTTCTCGGCCTCCTCGCCGTGGCCGAACAGGCCGTTCTCGCCCGCATGGGGATTGATCGCGCACACGCCGATCTTGCGGCGGCCGGCGCCGATTTTTTCCAACGCATCCTGTCCGCGCAGGATCGTGCGTTCGACCAGTCCCGGCTCTATCCTGGCGATGGCGTCGATGAGCCCGATATGCGTCGTCACATGGATCACGCGCAGATTGGGCGCGGTGAGCAACATCGACACTTCCTCGACGCCGAGGAGGGCCGCGAGCATTTCCGTATGACCGGGATAGATGTGCCCCCCCGCTTGCAGCGCTTCCTTGTTGAGCGGCGCGGTGCAGATGGCGTCGATCACGCCACTCCTGGCGAGGCGAGCGGCGACTTCGACATAGCGATAGGCGGCATCGCCAGCGATGGGAGAAATCCGGCCCCATGGCAGGTCCGAGGGGATCAATCCGAGATCGACGCAATTGACAATACCGGACGTGTAGTCCGCGGTCGCGATGGCGTCTTCCTCGATGGCCCGGAGTTCGAGTGCGGAGCCCACGATCTTGCCTGCGTCCGCGAGGCGACCGAGGTCGCCGATCACCAGGACTCGGCAACGCGCGTGCACTGCGGGATCGGCCATCGCCTTGATGATGACTTCGGGACCGATCCCAGCGGCATCTCCCATGGTTATGGCAATCAACGGGAGCATCAGGCACCAGCCCTTCTTTGGTCCGCCGCCGGATTGCGCGAGACCGCTGCGGCGTGGGAAAGTGCAGCGTGGGACACCGCCATGCTCGCGTCGTTGCCGAACGCACCGGCCTTTGTGACGATGGCCAATTCAGGACGGCCGACCGCCATGGACAAGGCGATGCCGGGTTCAACCTCGTCGATAAGGCATAGCGCTTGCACGCCGAACGCCTCGAGCAGGCAGCGGGCGGTTTCCCCGCCTGTTGCGAACAGCGCGCCGATCCGGCTCCTGTAGCGGGCGATCTGCATGGCAAGGTCGCCGCACGGCCGTGACCTGGCCGTTTTTGCTGGCGGCTCCTCGCCGGCCTGCCAGATCAGGACCGCTTTCCCGGTATCGAGGGCGGAGGAAAAGCGTCCCTTGAAATCGATGATGTCCAGTTCGTCGGCGGAGGATGTCGGATCGACATCGATCATCTCGACATCGTCCAGCGCGGCGAACGAGGCCGCCTGCCGCCGCGAGACCGCCGATCGGCTGCCCACAACGAAAACCTGAGCCCCGGCCGTGGCGGCAAACGTATGCCGTGGCTGCGAGCCCGTAAGGCCGGCCACATCCACCAGATGGCCGACGAGCCCCGCCGATCCGGCCCAAATTGCACGACCGAGTTGGAAGGATGCCCGGGCCAAGGCGGCCAGATCGTCCTCGGTCTCGGCGTCGCAGGCAATGACATCGCATTTTGCGGCCAACTGCTTCATCGCTGCCAGCAGCGCGGCGTCATCCTCGCGTACCCGGCCGAGTGGCAGCAATTCCGTACGCAAGCCGGCATCCGAAGCCATCCGTGGAAGGAACGCACGCCCGGTCCTGTCTTCGTCCCGCCAGGGCCCGGTCTCTTCAAGCGGCCGTCCCCACAGGAAATGGTAGCCATCAACCGTCGTTCTTCCCAAGGCGGGAAAGGCCGGTGCCAGAACCACGATGCTGTCCGGGACAGTTCGCCGCCGCGCCGACAACATCGCCGCGAGTTCCACGCCGATATGGCCGCGCAGTGTCGAGTCGATCTTCTTGAAGACAAGAAAATCCTTCCCCTGGCCGAGCGAGCTCAAGACGCGCGCGGTCTTCTCGGCGGCTGCCTCGGGGTGCAGTGCGCGTGTGTCCGCGTCGATAGCCAGAACGTCGACACCTTGTGCCGGTGCGTCCGGCGCTAGGACGACGACTGCGTCAAGGCCTCGCTTCACACAGACCACGGCGCAGTCTGCCGCTCCCGTCAGGTCGTCGGCCACGATCACCAGGGCTGGCGTCCGTTGGTCCGTGGAATCGGGCGCGAGGACTGTCATGGCCGCCGATCCGCCGGCACCAGAGTGACTTTGGCGACCAGTTGCTCGAGCCGCTTCCTGTTCTCCGCATCGAGCCCGTCGTCGCAAATGACTTCGTCGATGCGCTCGATCGGGCAGATTTCGCAAAAGGCGGAATGATTGAATTTCGAGGAATCGAGCAGCAGCAGCACGCGGTTCGCGGCCTCGATCCAGGCGCGTTTGATATTGGCCACCTCGATCGAGGTTTCGCTTGGCCTGAGATTGGCGAGCGAGTGGATTCCGATCAGGGCTATATCGGCTTGCAGAGTGCGGATCATGGCTTCGGCGGGCGCGCCGACAAGCGTGAACGATCCGCCGCGGACTTGACCGCCGGGGACGATCAGCTGGACCTTTTGCAGATCCTTCAAGGCGATGGCGATGCGCAGGTCGTTGGTGACAGCCGTCAGGTTCAAATCGCGCTCGACGAGGGATTTGGCGGCCTCGAGGACTGTCGTGCTGGAGTCCAGGAAAACACTCTGGCCATCTTCAATCAAGCTGGCAGCATACCTGCCGATGGCAATCTTCTCAGCCCGGGCAACCTGATCGGCAATGTCGGTGGCCGGTTCAAAAGTCGTCCGGGAGCGCATGCTCAACGCGGCCCCGCCGTGAGACCGCTCCAGAAAGCCTGCCGCAGACAGGTAGTCGACGTCACGCCTGGCCGTCGAGATCGACATCCCGATCTCGTTGGCAAGCCGTTGAATGGAGATAGCTCCATCCCGCTGGATAAGCTCGAGCGCCCGCGCCCTGCGGGCAGCCGGAATAAGGCTCGCTTCGGGCATAGCGCTCATCCCTCCTCTGTCGCTGCCCTTCTTATTCAGTCCCAGCTTCACGGTCTGTGGTCGGGGCACGCCGTCGTACCAACACGGCAGTGATGCATTCTGATCGTATTTGGAATATTTTGATATCTATTCGCCGCACTCGTGGCAATAGGATTCTTGCTTTTCGCCATGGGCGCTCAAAATTGAACCCATCGGTGGTCCTCCTTGACAATTTTCTGCGATTGATCTCCCAATATGCATCAAAAATGTGCATGCCTTTGCCGCCCGGTGGCATGCGCTGTTGGCGGCTTTGCCTTCGAGGCAGGGCGACATAGGAGGAGATTTCCGAAGTGACGCCTTTCGAGTCCTTGGACGATCGGTTCAGACGCTACTCGCTGCCGAACGCTTACCTGGAGAAACTTCACACGGGCATGCGATGGGCCGAAGGGCCGGTTTATTTCGCCGATCTTCGATGCCTGATCTTCTCCGACATTCCCAGCAACCGCATGTTGCGCTGGGACGAGGAGAGCGGCAATGTCACTGTCTTCCGCGCATCGTCGAACTTCTCGAACGGAAATACACGCGACCGGCAGGGACGGCTCGTCACCTGCGAGCACCGCGAACGCCGCGTGACGCGCACGGAACTGTCCGGCGAAATCACGGTCATTGCTGACCGCTACCAAGGAAAGCGGCTGAATTCGCCTAACGACGTCGTCGTCAAGTCCGATGGTTCGATCTGGTTCACCGATCCGTCCTACGGCATCAGCGCCGAGTACGAGGGTGGCAAGGTGGAAAGCGAGATCGGCAGTTGCAACGTCTACCGCGTTGACCCCGTGGATGGCACGGTAAGCCTGGTGGCCGACGATTTCTCGCGCCCCAACGGACTCGCTTTTTCGCCTGATGAATCCGTTCTCTATATCGCGGACTCGGGTTTCTGGCCGGATCCGAGCGGTCCGCATCATATTCGGGCGTTCACCGTCACGGATGGCGGAAGGCTGGCCTCCAGCCGCGTCTTCGCCGACGTGACGCCAGGCATTCCCGATGGCTTCCGGATCGATACCGACGGCAACGTCTGGACCAGCGCGGGAGATGGCGTGCATTGTCTCGCGCCCGACGGCACGCTGCTCGGCAAGATCCATGTGCCTGAAATCGTTGCCAACCTTTGCTTCGGCGGTCCGGCCCGCAATCGCCTGTTCATCTGCGGCCACAGTTCGTTGTACTCCGTCTACGTGAACGCGCGGGGCGCACAGGTTCCATAGGGAAGGGGCCCTTGCATGGCTCCCATGCGTAGCCAGCGGACCCTCGCTGTGTTGCTGGCTGAACAGGCCTCGATCGCGTAGCGGCCGCCATTGGGTCGATGGCGGGCGTATTGAGGGGGGCGGCCAGCCGGAGAAGGTGCGTGGACGCACACGCATAGCCCACGTTTTTCAACTTCATGCGCCTTGTCATCACCCAGAGGTTCGGTGCGGGGGAGGCGGCCAACGACGGCGAAAGAGCCGCAAATCCCGCCGCATTCAGATGCCGGTAACCTTCGCTGGCCGCTGGCCTGTCGCGCCTTCCCGCACGGGAGGCTTCATTTTCGATTTAGGACTAGACATAGGTGTCTATTAATTTTAGCTTCGACCAACTTTCGGATGGAAAGATCGCTGCCTGTGCCCTACTCGTCGGCGAAAGATCACTTGGGCGTTGACGCAGGCCTGGCATGACACGCAGTTATTCGGCGCTATCGCTGTTCAAGGAAGGGCTTGCCGGCCAGGCAGGCTGGGAGCCGGCGTGGCGCTCGCCCGCGCCGAAGTCCCGCTACGACGCGATCGTCATCGGCGGCGGCGGCCACGGGCTGGCGGCGGCCTATTACCTCGCCAAGAACCACGGCGTCACCAATGTCGCGCTGCTGGAGAAGGGCTGGATCGGCGGCGGCAACACCGGCCGCAACACCACCGTCGTGCGCTCGAACTATTTCTATCCCGAAAGTGCCGCGATCTACGGGCTGGCGCATTCGCTCTACAAGGGCCTGTCGACGGACCTCAACTACAACATCATGCTGTCGCAGCGCGGCGTGCTGACCCTGGCGCACAGCGAGACGGGGCTGGAGACGGCGGCGCGCACGCTCAACGCCATTCAGGTCAACGGCATCGATTCGGAGCTGCTGTCGCTGGAGGAAGTGAAGCGGCTGGTGCCGATCTACAATTGGGGGCCGGACGCGCGCTACCCGGTCTTCGGCGGCACCATCCAGAGAAGCGGCGGCACGGCCCGCCATGATGCCGTCGCCTGGGGCTATGCGCGCGCGGCCAGCCGCCTTGGCGTCGACATCATCCAGAACTGCGAGATCACCGATTTCATCGTCGAGGGCGGACGTTGCCGCGGCGTGGTGACGACGCAGGGGGCGATGCGGGCCGAGCGCACCGGCATGGCTGTGGCCGGCCACTCCTCGGTGCTGGCGGCCAAGGCCGGCTTCCGGCTGCCGGTCAATTCCTATGCCCTTCAGGCCTGCGTGTCGGAGCCGGTCAAGCCGATCCTCGACACGGTCGTGATCTCGCCGGACACCGGCGTCTATGTCAGCCAGTCGGACAAGGGCGAGATGGTGATCGGCGGCGCGCTCGACCGCATCCCCTCCTACGGCCAGCGCGGCAACCTGCCGGTGCTGGAAGGGGTGATCGCCGGCATGCTCGACATGTTCCCGGTGCTCGGCCAGCTGAAGCTGATGCGGCAATGGGCGGGCATCGTCGACGTGGTGCCGGATTCCTCGCCCATTATCGGCGAGACGCCGCTGCCCGGCCTGTTCATCAACTGCGGCTGGGGCACCGGCGGCTTCAAGGCGATCCCCGCCGGTGGCACGCTGCTCGCCCATCTGCTCGCTACCGGCAGACATCACGACATCAGCCGCCCCTTCGATCTCGACCGCTTCACCACCGGGCGCCTGATCGACGAAGCGGCCGGCTCCGGCATCGCGCACTGACGGTTTCAGGACCCTCCCATGCAGCTCTTTCCCTGTCCCTTCTGCGGCCCGCGCGACGAGGCGGAATTTCACTATGGCGGCGAAGCCGGCAATCTGCGCCCCGACGGCCGCGAGGTGCCGGCCGGGCGCTGGGCGGATTATCTCCACATGCGCGCCAACCCGAAGGGGGCGACGCGGGAGGTCTGGGTGCACATGACCTGCGGCGAGTTTTTCGCCATGGAACGCGACACCGTCACCCATAAAGTCGCTGGCTCGGTGAGTCTCGGCGAAGCGGAGCAGCAGCCATGAGCGCCCGGCGGCTTTCCTCCGGCGGCAGCGAGATCGACCGTTCGCACCCACTGAAATTCACCTTCGACGGGCGCACCGTGGAGGGTTTTGCCGGTGACACCGTCGCTTCGGCGCTGCTGGCGTCCGGCCGGCGCATCGTCGGCCGCTCGTTCAAGTACCACCGGCCGCGCGGCATCTGGGGTGCCGGCGTCGAGGAGCCGAACGCATTGCTCGACGTCGAGCGCGACGGCCGCCGCACGCCGAACGCACGTGCCACGACGGAACCGGTGCGGGACGGGCTTGTCGCGCGCAGCGTCAATGCTGCGCCGAGCGCTGAGCAGGACCGCAACGCCTTCCTCGACCGCTTTTCGCGCTTCATACCGGCTGCGTTCTACTACAAGACCTTTATGTGGCCGGACTGGCACCTGTTCGAGCCGCGCATCCGCGCCATGGCCGGCCTCGGTACCGTCGATCCGGGCTGGGTGCAAGGCCGGTCGGCGGACCAGCTCAACCATCATTGCGACGTGCTCGTCATCGGCGCCGGGCCGGCGGGGCTTGCGGCGGCCGCGAGTGCGGCGGCTGCCGGGCACGGCGTGCTTGTAGTAGACGACCAGAATCGGCCGGGCGGCTCGCTGCGCCATCGCTCGGGCGAAATCGACGGCAAGCCGGGTGCGCAATGGGTCGCGGAAACGGTGGCAGCACTGGACAAAGCCGGCGTCGTGCTGTTGTCGAACACGACCGCTTTCGGCCTCTACGACCACAATCTGGTCGCGCTGAACCAGCGGCACGGTGACGGCCGGCCCGATACGCTGTGGCGGGTGCGGCCGAAGCGCATCGTGCTGGCGACCGGCGCCATCGAACGGCCGCTGCCTTTCGCCAACAACGACCTGCCGGGCATCCTGTCCGCCGACGCGGCGCTGCAATATCTGAGGCGCCATGGGGTGCTGGCGGGCGAGCGTATCGTCGTCGCCACCAACAACGACAGCGCCTATGAGGCGGCAAGCGCCTTGGCCGAAGCCGGCGCGGAGGTGACGCTGGTCGATATCCGGCCCGCCGCTTCCGCCGACGCCGGCAAGGCGCGGGTGCTTTCCGGCCGCGCCGTGGTAGCTGCACACGGCCGCAACGCGGTCGAGGGCGTGACGCTGGACGACGGCACGCGGCTTTCTGCCGATTGCGTGCTGGTGTCCGGCGGCTGGACGCCGAGCGTGCATCTCTATTCGCAGGCCAAGGGCAAGCTCGCCTGGCGCGACGATCTCGCGGCCTTCGTGCCCGGAGCCGAGGTCGAGGGCATTGGAACGAGCGGCGCTCTGGCCGGCGCGGTCTCGCTGTCGAAGGTTCTGGAAAGCGGCGTCGCCGCGCTCGGTCAATTCGCCGGCAAGGCGGCCACGCCGAAAAGCACCGGGCCGGAAACGAGCCTGAACACCAGCGCCGCATGGCCGAAGCCGAAAGCCAGGGGGCGCGTCTGGATCGATTACCAGAACGACGTGACGGCCAAGGACGTCGAATTGGCGGCGCGCGAGAATTTTATCTCGGTCGAGCACCTGAAGCGCTACACGACGCTCGGCATGGCGACCGACCAGGGCAAGACCTCGAACCTCAACGGGCTGGCGCTGCTGGCCGAGGCGACCGGGCGCAGCATCCCCGACGTTGGCACCACCACCTACCGGCCGCCCTTCACGCCGGTGCCCTTCACCAGCCTTGTCGGCATGAAACGCAAGTCGCTGCTGGCGCCGGTGCGCCGCCTGCCGCTGGACACCGTGCATCGCGCGCAAGGCGCTTCGTTCCGCGAATATGGCGGTTGGCTGCGCCCTGCCTGTTATGATGGAGCAGGAAGCGGTTCCGCAACAGCGATACAGGACGAAGCGCGGCGCGCGCGGCAATCTGTGGCGTTGTTCGACGGTTCGACGCTCGGCAAGATCGAGGTGATTGGCCCGCGTGCCGCCGAATTCGTCGATTTCATCTACTACAACACCATGTCGACGCTGAAGCCGGGTCGCTGCCGTTACGGCTTCATGCTGTCGGAGAACGGCGTGGTGTTCGACGACGGCATTTTGGTGCGCCTCGACGAGAACCGCTTTGTCGTCTCCTGCTCGTCCTCGCATGTCTCCGCCGTGCATGCGCGGCTGGAGGAGTGGCGGCAGGACCGTTTCGGTCGCGATGCGGTCTACATCCACAACGCCACGGCTGAGTACGCCACGCTCACCGTCTCCGGGCCGAATGCGAAGACGCTGGTCGAGGCGCTGGACCTCGGCGCTGCGCTGGACGATGCCAGCCTGCCGCATATGGCGATCACTCATGGCCGCTTCGGCGGCGAGGAAGTCCGCATCGCCCGCGTCTCCTTCACCGGCGATCGCAGCTACGAGGTTTCCATCCGTGCCGACCGTGCGGAGGCACTGTGGGCGCGCATGCAGCAGGAAGGCCGGGCGCTGGAAGCGGTGACGATCGGGCTGGAAGCGCTGATGATCCTGCGCGCCGAGAAGGGCTACATCGTCATCGGCAAGGATACCGACGGCAACACCATGCCGCACGATCTCGGCGTGACCGGGCCGCGCCAGAAGCGCGTCGCCGAATTCGTCGGCCGTCGCTCACTGTTCACCGAGGAAGGCCTGCGCACCGACCGCAAGCAGCTTGTCGGGCTCGCCGTCGCCGAAGGTGAGGCGCCGCTTGGCACCGGTGCCCACGGCATCGAGCGGAGGGGCGGCAGCAAGCGCAGCCTCGGCTATGTCACCTCCAGCTATTTCAGCCCGACGCTCGGGCGGCCGGTCGCGCTTGGGCTGATCGAGGCCGGTGCGTCCCGCCACGACGAGGTGATCGACATCCAGCATCTGGGCATGCTGCGGCGCGCGACGATCACCGCGCCCTGCGCGCTCGATCCTGCCGGAGACCGCCTCAATGGCTGAGCTTATTCCCAATCTCGCAGATCGCTGGCCGGCCGCCCCCGACTGGGCTTCGGCCCGGATCGAAGCTGTGGGCTTTACGGTGCGCAGTGTCGCCGGCCTCCACCAGTTTCTGGTCAGCGGCGACCTCGATGCGTGGAACCGCGCGTCCGGCCTGATGGGGCAGGGCGTTGGTGCGTTGGCGCTGGCCAAAGGGGCGGCATGGCAGGTCCGCGTCGCGCGCGACCGCTTGCTTGCCGTCTCGTCGAAGCCGTTTTCCGTCGAGCCGGGCTGGCACGGCGAAGGCTTCGCCGTGACGCGCATGGACGCCGCCCTGCATGTCTTCGAGGTCGAGGGGGAAGGCGTCGGCAGCGTGATTGCCCGGGCTACGACGCTGGATCCGGAAACGGCGTCTCCGTCGGCGGCCATGCTGTTCGCCGGCATCAATGCGGTCGTCTATCGCCACGGCGTGCGCAACCGGCTGCGCGTCCATGTCGACCGCGGACTTGCCGCCTACCTTTGGGAATGGCTCGGGCAATTGCCCAATGGCGTTGCGAGATAGCTTTGCGGAAACGGCTTCGACCGCCATCGTGATCAAGGAACCGGGCGCTTGTCCGCCACTCTGCGCAAGGCGCGCGCTACGAACGCCTTGATCTCACCGTCCAGCGGATCCCTGCCGGCATGGATCCTCAGGTATGTTGGCAGGTGCGTGAGACGGTTCTCGATCGACTCGACGATCTCCAGCGCATAGTAGCCGATCTGTGTGAAGTATAGGATCCGGGCGCGGATCAAGGCGTCGGCCTTCGGGCAGCCGCATCTCAGAAACATCGAATATATCGCGTCGACCCTCTCGCGATCTGCAAGATCCACGATCTTGCGGACGTCGGTGGAGCCGTTGGCCCATGCCCTGACGGCGAAATCCAGCCGGGGGTTGAACAGGTCCTCGTCATACCAGCACTCGAAGATATTGAGCACGCCCTGCGTGACCGACGTGGCGGGCAGGACCGACTGGGCGAGAATGCCGCGCGTGTTGCGCTCACGCCAGTATTGGAGGAGTTGGTCGAGCAGGTCCTGACGGCTCTTGAAGTACCAGTAGAAGCTCGATCGCGAAATCCCGAGCTTCTGCCCGAGGGTCAGGATGCGCACGCCGTCGACGCCATCGGAGATCAGTGTTTCAAGGGCGAGCTTGAGCCAGTCCTCCTTGGTCGCCTTGACATTTCCGGTCGAGCTGGAACTGGCGGCCGGGCTGGAATAGCGATCGGCGCCATTCTCCTGGGAATCCTCGCGCATTGTCCTGGTTGCCTCCGTCAGTCGGCGCACAGGCTACAACAAATAACCGGCATGTTCGAGCCGCGGCAACGCGCGGCCAATTCCGGCCATCGCGACAACCGCTGACGGCACAGGGCATTTCGGCAACGAAGCGGAACGATTTTGTTTCCGAAAGCGCAGCCGATCGCAATTCCGAGGTCGCTTCACCCGCCCATCAGAACGGGGTCGAATGGATAACTCGTCAGGTTCTCGTAGCCGGTTTCGGTGATGAGGACCTGATCCTCGAGCTTGATGGAGAAGCTGCCGCCCTCCGGCGAGACCAGGGCCTCGACGCACATGACCATGCCGGGTTCGAGGACGTATTCGAACGCACCGTCGTCGAAGCGGTCCGGATAGGTGATCAGCGGCCACTCGTCGCACAGGCCGGCGCCGTGCATCTTCGCGCCGTATTTCTGTTTCTGGAACGGCGCGTCCAGGTGATGTCCGCCGAACACCAGGTCCCTGAAGCGCACGCCGGGTGCCAGCAGCTCCATGTTCGTCGCGATGTGCTCGCGCGCATGGCGCATGGCGTAGACCATCTTGTCGGACGGCTTGTCCGGGCCGATCCACCATGTGCGGGAAATGTCGACACACATGCCGTAGGATCCGACCAGGTCGGTGTCGAAGGCGAGGACCTCGTTCTCCTGGACGATGCGCGGCCCACATTCCTGGAACCATGGATTGGTGCGCGGGCCCGACGCCAGCAGGCGGGTTTCGATCCATTCACCGCCTCGGCGGATGTTTTCGGCGTGCAGGACGGCCCAGACATCGTCCTCCGACATCGTGCCCGAAGGGATGCCGGTTCGCGCCGCACGCTCCATTTCGCCCACCGCCTTCTCGCAGGCATGCACGGCGCAGCGCATGGCCAGGATTTCGTCCGGCCCTTTGACGGCGCGTGCCTTTTCGGTGAGCTCCTCGCCGGGGAACACTTGGAAGCCCTGAGCCTCGAGGCTTCTCAGCCCATGGATCATGATCTTGTCGACGGCCAGCCGCTTGTTGGTGCCGGAATGAAGCCGCATCAGCTCACGGACCTCGTTTGTGAAGGTGTCGGCCGCTTCGTCGAGCCTGTCGCCGCGGTCGAAGTAGAACAGGTTCGCGCCGCTTCGCCGTTCCCTGACAAGAGGGTTGAACTCGCTCAGGAAGACCGCGTTCTTGTAGTCCCAGATGACCATGTAGCCGTCGGCGCAGATGAGGACGGCACGGAACGGATTGTGGGTGTTCCACAATTGCATGTTGGTGCTGTCCGTCGCGTAGCGGATGTTGAGCGGATCGAACAGCAGAAGCCCGCCGTAGTCCCTGGCCTGGATGAATCGGACGAGCCGCTTCCAGCGATGTTCGCGCATCCGCGCCAGATCCGGCAGTTGCAGGCTAGCCGCAGCCCACTCGTCGTAGGCCAGGACGGTCGGCCCGATCTCCATCCTGTCCATGTCGTTGGCCGAGCCGTCGGCGAGCACGCCGTCGCGGCTCGGGTCGATCTTGCGGATATCGCGATAATGCCCGTCCATCGTCAGCCCGCCCCCGATCTTGTCCGGACGTTCGCTATTGACGCCAGCCCCGGCAACGGGAGACCGCGTCTGCGAACTTCGATCGCCAGTTCGAACCTTTCCCCCGGCGACCGTCAAGTACCGAACTTTCATCTTGCGGAGGCGGCAGTTCGCCGTTCAGCGCAAGCGCGGCCAGGGCTGCGCAGCCAAGGCCGGTCAGTTCGTCGAAGGATTGCGTGACGACCCTGCGCTGCAAGGCGTCCGCCAGGAACTGCGTGAAATAGGGGCTGCGCGACAGGCCGCCGTCTATCGACAGCGTGGAGCCGAGCACGACTTCCCCGTCCATTGCGCCGATGACGTCGGCAGTTGCCAGCGCAATGCCTTCCAGCGCCGATTGCAGCATCAGCTCGCGCGTCGTGTCGGCGGACAGGCCGAGCCACAGCCCCGCCGCGGAGCGGTCCCAGTGCGGACAGGCGAGGCCGGAAAGTGCCGGGACGAACACCAGGTCGCGGTCGATTGCCGCCGGCTCGGCAAAGGATTGCAACTCCTCAACTCCCTTCATCAAGCCGATCCTGCCCAGCCATTCGACCGCCGCGCCGGCATCGTACACGCCGCCATCCACGGCATAGGTCGTCTCGTCGCCGATCTTCCAGGCGACGGTGGGCAACAGGCCTGTTTCGGGGCTACGCACGATGCGCGAGCCGGTCAGCGCCAGCGCGAACGCGCCCGTCCCGAAGGTGATCTTGGCGTCACCCGGTTTGCGGCAGCCGTGTCCGTAGAGGGCGGCCTGCTGGTCGACCACCGAGGCGGTGAGCGGAACCTTGCCGATCGTGGCGATGACCGTTCCGGCGGTCGGCCCGATGGGCGGCAAGGCTTCGATCGGCACGCCAAAAAGATGGCAAAGCTCCTCGTCCCAGGTGCAGGTGGCGAGGTTCATCAGCGAGGTGCGCGAGGCGGTCGTTGCGTCGGTGACGAAGCGTCCGCCCAGCCTGTCGAGGAAGAAGCTGTCCGTCGTGCCGAGGCGCAGGCGGCCGGCGGCCAATGCGGCGCGCGCGGCCGGTACGTTGGCCATGATCCAGCCGAGCTTCGAGGCGGAAAAATAGGGGTCGAGCGGCAGGCCAGCGCGCGCCAGCGTCAGTTCTTCGGCGCCGTCGGCACGCAGCCGCTCCAGTGTCTCGCGGGTACGGCTGTCCTGCCAGACGATGACGGGCGAGAGCGGCTCGCCGCTCGCCGCATCCCATGCAAGGCAGCTTTCGCCCTGGTTGTCGAGGCCGACGGCATCGACCTGTCCGGCCTCCGCCACGCATGCGGCGACATTGCGCAAGAGTTCCAGCGGATCGTGCTCGACCCAGCCCGGCTTCGGATAATGCTGGCCGTGCCGGACTGAATGCGCGATGCGGATATCGCCCGTGCCTTCGGCAAGCAGCAGGCGGGTGGACGTAGTGCCCTGATCGATCGCCGCAATCCGCATCCTATCCAGATCCGCTGCCTGCTGCTTCTATGATTATGGTTCCGCCCGCTGCGCGCGGTCCCTGCAATGCCGACAGGGGTATCAGGATACGGCGCTCCGGCAAGAGGCGGCCGTTCCTGCGCCAGAGCACCTGCGAGCCGTCGCGCGCGACAAGCGGGCCGGTCGTGGCGGCCTCGACGCGGATCTGGAGGCTGTCGAGGGAACCGGTGTGCCCTGAAGCGGACAGGCGTTGCGGAACGACCAGCTTGACGTTGGCGCCGCCCACGATCGTCGTGGTGGTCACGCAGGGAGGAAGGGTCCCGGCGAGGTCGTCGGCAATTATCGCCCCGATGCGCGCACCCTCACGATACGACCAGCCGGCCGTCTCGATGGGGCGAAGCAGGTTGCCGGCGGCGAAGTAGGACGGGTCGCTGCAGCGGCCGAACTGGTCTATGACGGGTCCGCCGCTGCCGTCGTCCAGCACGAGATGGCTCGGGCGTACAAGCGCGGCCTCCGGCGTGAACCGTCCCGTCAGCAACACGCCGTCGCAGGCGATTTCGCACATGGAACCGTCGGCAAGGCGGATCGCTATCGCCTCGACGCGGCCGCGCCCCCTGATTTCGGCGATGGTCGCCCGATAATGCATCGGGATGCCGAGCAGGCGGGGAAAGAGGTCGAGCGGGCGCCGCGCCGTCGGCCGGTCCGCTGCTTCGACGACGGCAACCGGCCGGATGCCGGCCTTGCGGCAGGTCGCCACCGCCGAGAGGCTGACGAGTTCGGTGCCGACGATGACGGGGCACCGGAAGGGCAGCATCTTCTCGATATGGACTTCATGTTGCAGCGTGCCGGTGGTGATGACACCCACCGGCCTATCGCCGGAAATGAGCCGCGCCGCGCGCGAGCTTTCGCGCGCACCGGTTGCCAGGACGACGCGGCCGGCAGCAATCTCGACCGGGCCTGCCGCGGTCGTGGCATCGAGCCTTGCTTCCGGTCGCAGCGCCGTCACCGACAGGCCCGTCCGTATCTCGACGCCTGCCTGACGGGCGGCCTCCGCAAGCCTGCGGGCATAGGCGGGGCCGGTCAGCACGCGGCCGAATTCGCGCATGCCGAACGGGGGATGGCCGCAATGGCGGGGCACGCCGCCGACATCGGTTTCGCGCTCGAGGATCGTCACCCGCTGGACGCCACGGCTGCGCAGGGCAAGGGCTGCGGCGATCCCGGCCGGTCCGCCGCCGACGATGGCCACATCGGTCGCAATCGTCTCAGTCATGGCAGGCACCGACCGCCAGCGGATCGGCCAGCCGGCCTTCGCTCAGCGCGGCGACGCGCGCCTGGCAATAAAAGCCCTGGCAGCGGCCCATGCCCGCGCGCGTGCGCCGCTTCAATCCGTTGACGTCTCCGGCGGGCAGCAGGCCGTTCAGCGCCGCTTCGATCTCGCGCCGCGTCACCAGTTCGCAATGGCAGACGATGTCGCCGTGATCCGGCTTCTGCCAATCGCGTTCCAGGTGTTCGGCAAGATTGGTCATGCGCGGCCAGACGGGGTTCTTCAGGGGCTGGAGATCCTTTTTTTGCTTCATGTCCGCATGTAGGCGGGCGACATGGGCCGCCAGCCCGAGAGCGGCCGTCAGGCCGGTCGAGCGGATGCCGCCAACGCTGATCCAGCGCCGCTCGGCATCGGCCGAGACGCGGTATTCCTTCTTCTCGCTTGCGGGGCGCAGGCCGGCATAGACGGCCGTCACCGGCATGCCGGCGAGCGCCGGTACCATGGCGACCGCCTTGGCGATCAGGGTGTGGAGCACCGTCTCGTCGACGCCGGCGTGGTCGCGGTCGTCCTGCTCCTCCGCCGTCGGGCCGACGAGAACGTTGCCGAAGATGGTGCGCGTGAGCACGACGCCCTTGGTGCGTTCGTTCGGCACCGGCAGGATGATCGTGCGCAGGAACGTGGCCGCAGCCTTGTCGAAGACAACGAACTGCCCCTTGCGCGGCTTAATGGTGAAGCCGGCCGAGCCGAGCAGCCGCTGCTCGAGGATATCGCCGAACAGGCCGGCGCAGTTGATCACGAGGCTAGTCCGCACCGGACCCTTGGACGTTTGCAGCGCCCACTCGCTGCCGTCGATCGATCCGCCCGTCACCTCAGCATTAAAAATTGCCCGGGCGCCGTTTTCGACCGCCTGAGTCAGATAGGCGAGGGGCGCCGACCATGGATCGATGACGTGCTCGCCAGGCACCAGAAGCGCGCCGTGGGTGTCCGGCGCAAGATGAGGCTCGCGCGCCAGAACCTCGGCCGGCGTCAGACGCCTGACGTTGTCGACGCCGTTCTGTCTCGCCTGCGCCTCGATGGCGTCGAGTCGTTCCCGGTCGGCTTCGTTCCAGGCGACGACCATCGCCCCGGTTTCGAGCAGCGGCAGGTTCAGCCGCTCGCGGATCTCCAGATATTCCCTGTAGCCCGCCTGCATGCAGGCCACTTCCAGGCTGCCGGGCGGCGCGTCGAAGCCGGTGTGCAGCAAGGCACTGTTGGCCTTGCTGGCGCCGCTCAATATGTCGGCGCCGCGCTCCAGCAAGACGGTGCGGGCCCCGTCCAGCGTGAAGCGCCGGGCGACGGCGCAGCCGACGACGCCGCCGCCGACCACCGCCACGTCGAAGAGGTCCCCGTCTGGCATGATGTCGCTCTTTTGCGCCGCTCTGTTCAGGCCTGGGGCAGCGGGAACGGCGCGGGGTCCATGAAGCGCCGCAGCACGTTGAGCGTCAGCCGCGAGATGTTGTTGTCATAGTTGTTCCAAGGCAGGGCGCCGGAATAGGCGATGGAGCCGACCGAGAAGACGGCGCCGCCGTTAGGCGTCTCGAAGAAGACGAGATCGGCGTGCACTTTGTCGTTCACGTCGCCGGTCGTGCCCATGTGGTTGAACAGCAGGTCTTCAACGACATGGACATGCGCCTCGGTCTGCCGCTCGGAGCGCGCCACCACCAGCGAATGGGGCGGCGAGCCGAGCGAAACGTCGTGCCGGTCCAGTTCCATCCCGGAAGCGCCGCCGCCGGTCAGGCCGAAATCGCCGAGGATCTCGTCGTCGACGCCATCGAGGATGAATGCCGCGCGCGGATCGTCGGCGCCGGGCGCCCGGCGATAGTAGGACGAGACATCGAACCCCTGCGCGGTGAAGCCGACGCCGACAAGATGGTTGGGGCTGCGGCCGCCCTGGCGGCGCCACATGCCGCCATATTCGCCGGTGAAGGAGTGGTAGTATTCGCCCGTCGGCGGCTCCCAGGCGCGGCTGCCGCCCTCGGAGCGCCTCACCTCGATGATGCCGGGCTGGGTGCGGTTGTAGGCGATGCGCCAGTAGAAGCCGTTGCCGCCGAGATAGATCAGCCGCCCGCCGCTGTGGGTGAAGCGCCGGACCGCGTCGTACATCTCGCGCGAATAGTATTCGGGATGGGTAGCGGTCATCACCGTTCGGTAGCCGGAGAGCAGCGAGAAACCTTCTTCGTGCAGATCCTCGTCGGTGATGACGTCGTAGTCCTGATCGAAGTGCTCCAGCCAGCTGGTGATGTGCGTGTCGGCGTTGAACAGCCACAGATGCGAAGGCCCGGCGCCGTGGTTGGCCTCGACCTTGGGGCGCAGGTTCAGCACCGGGCGCAGCCGCGAGGAATAATAGACGCCGCTTCCGTCCGAATGCAGGTCGTAGAGCGAATGGCCGTATTCGCGGTGCTCGTTGAGGAACTGCTGATGCGGGTGCAGCACCAGCGCGCGGTTGAGATGCAGCTCCACCAGCCCGTCATTGGTGCCGAAATGCTCGTTCGCATAGGCCATGTAGGTGGCGAGTGGGAACAGGAAGGCGAGCTTGGATGTCGGCTTGCCACGCGCCGGTCGCACCACGAAGGTGACGAACTGCTCCTCCCCTTCGGCATGGATGCGCACGGCATAGATGCCGCTCTTCATCGTTTCGGGAACGGTCAGCGAAAAATCCGCCTGCCAGCCGGCGTCGTAGACATCGTCGTCGTGGAAATGGATGGCCGACCACTGGTCGGGCCGGTCCTTCCAGCACATGCCGTCCTCGCCGGTGAAGTTGTGGCCGGTGACGCCGCGCGTCGGCATGTTGACGACCACGCCGTCGAGGCGGCGTCCCGAAATGTCGCGCACGGTGACGCCCGGAATATCGTCGGCGAAATCCCATGCACCGGCGAGCGTACCGGCAAGGCGTTCCGGCCAGCCGTCGCCGCGTAGCGCCTCGATCTCGGCCAGCGTCAGGGCGGCGGTTGAGACGCGCGGCCGGTCGATCTTGCCGTTGTAGAGCGCGCGGCCGACGGTCCGGCCGGCATCCTCGCCGCCCCAGCTCGCGGCGAACAGCAGCGGTGCCGCACTATCCCAGGCGAGCCCGGCCGGAGCGTTCGCCTCCGCGCTGCCGGAGTCGTCTATGGTTGGGAAATCGTGTTGCGGCTTCTGGTGGACGGCGACCTTGCCGGCGGCGCCGTCATAGGTCGCAGCCACCAGATACCAGTGTTTCGCCAGCATCGGCTTGCCGACCGAGAGCGTGACCTTGTGGTTCCCGTCGGACACTTCGATCCCCGCCGATCCGTCCTCGGCGACCACCAGCGCAATGCCCTTGCCGGCCGCCTCGTCCCATTTGGAGATGATCGCCTGGCGTCCCTTCTTGGGCGTCGTCGGCATGACCATGGCCTGCATGGAAAAGCCCGGCGAGGCCGCGAAGCGGTCGCCGCAGTCGATGCGCGCGAACGAGCCGGCGTGGATGACCTGCTTGCGGCCCGGATAGCGGCCGTCGACGGTGCTAGGCACCGGAACCAGCTTCACCGGCGGCGCCTCGGGCGCGCTGTCGCCCTGTACGACCCGCACGACGCCGGCCTCGTACTGCGGATATTCGCAGTTGACCATGAAGCGGATGGTCTGTCCCGGCATCACGCTGACGCGATCCGCATATCCGGTTATCTTGAGCATGTGGGTCTCCAGGGCGATCGGTAAGAGGGACTGCGGCTGCGGTTCAGTCGGCGAGATCGATGTCGAAATGCCGTTTCATGCGCAGCTTGAAGATGGCCCATTCGGCGTCGTTGAGGTTGTGGAAGATGCCGTCCAGCAGGGTCATCGGCTTGGCGCGCCCGTTCATGCGCACCAGCCGCCACTCCTCGTGCGGCTTCGTGCAAAGCAGCGCCAGCTTGCCGTCCATCGATTCGCTGCGGATATGATTGACCAGCCGTTGCAAGGCCGCGCTGTGCTGGCCGGTAGGCTTTGCCCGGAACTCGGCGACGAGCGCGTCGAGGTCCTTGCCCTGGATCAATCTTTCCAGATCCTGCCTTGCCATGTCGGCCCCCTTTTGCGCGCGCAAACTCGGATTCCCGGGCCCGCGCACCAAATAGAAAGGGATCGCAGGCCCAGCCATTCGGTCAATAGAGCGGCTGAAAAGGTCGTTGTCAATGACCGAACGGTCAATGAGGGGTGTGAATCACATATCGTTGGCAAAGTCTGGCCAATTTCAGTCGGCCACGATCACCTCGACGCCGGCCGCCAGCAGCGCGTCCATCGTTTCGGCCTGCGGCCGGACATCCGTGACGAAACGGTCGATGGCGTCGATCTGGCAGACGCGGGCGAAGGCGCCGCGCCCCACCTTGGAATGGTCCGCGATGACGGTGAGGCGGTCCGCCTGCTCGATCATCGCGCGCGCCACCTGGGCCTCGCCGAGCGAGAAATCCATGACGCCGTCCCTGGCGTGGATCGCGCCGATGGTCAGCACGACATGCGCAGCGCGGAAGCCCGAAATCTGCTCGATCGTCGCTTCACCCATGGTCTGGCTGGCGTCGGGGCGATAGAGCCCGCCGAGCAGAAACACTGTGTTGGTGCGCCTCGCCGACAGCGTGGCGGCGACCGCGGTCGAGTTGGTGACGACCGAAAGATTGTCTAGGCGCGCCAGTTCTTCGGCGAGGAACAGCGTGGTGGTTCCGGTGTCGATGAACAAGGTGTCGCCGTCGTTGAACAATTGCGCAGCGGCCCGCGCAATAGCGCGTTTTCCGGCGGTCTGTTCGGCCATGCGCACCGAGAACGGGTTTTCATCGACGAGGGAGGGCAGGCAGGCGCCGCCATGGAACTTGCGCACGATGCCTGCGGATGCCAGCAGGTTGAGGTCGCGGCGGATGGTTTCGCTGGAGGCCGAGAGATCCCTGGCAAGGTCCTCGACCAGGACGCGGCCCTTCTCGCGCGCCACATCCATGATCATCGTACGCCGCTGGTCAGGACTGTATCGACTGAAGGCCATTGATTCTTCACATGATTGACTGGGGTCGCGGTGACGGCGAGGTCCGTTCTGCGATGGGTGAGACGCGCAGCGGCTGCGTTTTCATATGATCCGATCTACCGGCAATCGCAACAGATCACCGACTTTGGTGCTGCCTGTCAGGGTGCCGTGCCTCAATCAGCCGGGCGATGCACATTGCCGGCTGAATTTAATTCAGTCAACCGGATTGACTGAACGGTCAATTTGGGTACCTTATTCGGGCTACAGCTTCCGTCGACGCTCAATGCGCTGTCGTCCTGCCATCGAATTCAAGATGGAAGTTGTGCTATTCAAGTGACTTGACAGAGACTACGGGTCTGTTGAAGTCTGGATCACGCAGCGGGAGGAGGCTGCGCGGCTCGAGGGCCGCTCAGGTCTCGCGGCGAACAACGCCACTGGGCAAGCTGAGGGGAGTTCTTCATGATATCGACACGACGCACGTTTCTCGCCGGCGCCACGGCGCTCGGCGCGGGCTCGCTGCTGATCGGACCCGGCCGCATCGGACGGGCCTTGGCGCAGGACGCCAGCACGCTGATCTTCGCCGCCGCCGGCACGGTGACCAGCAGCTGGGATCCGTCCTCGCACACCATCGCGCCGCAGATTACCGCCGAGGCGCTGGTGTTCGGCCGCCTGACCAAATGCCTTATGAAGCCGGAGAATCCGGGCGAAATCCTGCCGGATCTGGCGCTCGAGTGGAAGTCGATCGACAAGTACACGCTGGAGTACAAGCTGCGCCAGGGCGTCAAGTTCCACGACGGCAAGGACTTCAAGGCCGAGGACGTCAAGGCGACCTACGAATATGCCTCGCAGCCCAGCCGACCGGCTTCCGCCTGGTATCCGGGCCAGGTCGAAGTCGAAATCGTCGACGACTATACGGTTCGCCTCAAGACCGAGAAGTATGGCTATCCGGCGCTGAACTTCTGGTACGTCTCCTCGTTCCTGCCGATCCTCTCGGCCAAGGACGTCGCCGACCCGAACGTGCTCAAGCAGCGTCCGAACGGTACCGGCGCCTTCCGCTACCAGGAAACCAAGGGCGATCAGATCGTCTTCAAGGCCAAAGCCGATTATTAGGACGGCAAGCCGCAGATCGAGACGCTTCTGTGGAACTACGTGCCGGACGCTAACACCCGCGTTCTCGGCCTGCTCAACGGCCAGTACCATCTGACCGAGCGGCTGGAGCCGGAGCAGTTCGAATCGCTCAAGAAGGAAGCGAACGTCACGACCGACAAGAGTCTTTCCAGCGAGAACAAGTACCTGCATTTCCGCTGCAACAAGCCGCCTTTCGACGACGTCAGGGTGCGCATGGCCGCCGTCCATGCCATCGACCGCGACCAGATTCTAGCCATCGTCGGCGAAGCGGGACAGGCATCCAACTGCCACATCTCGCCGGTCAAGTTCGGTTATACGGACGTTCCGGACTATCCGAAGTTCGACCCCGAAATGTGTCAGAAGCTTCTGGCCGAAGCCGGCTTCCCCAATGGTCAGGGCCTGCCCGAGCTCGAATACATCACCTCGGTCGGCTTCTATCCGAAGACCCGCGAATATGGCGAGTTGGTCACCGCCATGCTGCAGGAGCAGGGCTTCAACGTGAAGCTGACGACGCTGGAGCCGGCGGCTTGGGAAGAGCAGATCTACCGCCGCGCCGACGGTCAGGGTCCCGGCCACATCATCGACGTCGGCTGGATCACCGGCTCGCCCGAGCCGGACCTCGTGCTGCGCCCGAACTACTATTCCAAGTTCGCGCTCATCAACGGCGTCAACGATCCCGAGATCGACGCTTCGCTCGACAAGGAGCGCAACGCCGAGTCGACGGAGGAACGCCTCAAGGTTCTCCAGGAAGAGACGCTGCCGCTGCTGGCCGCCAAGGTGCCCAGCCTGTCGCTCTATTCCTCGGTGTTCCTGCGGGCGATGTCGAATAAGCTGCAAGGGGCCTATTTCTACCCGAACGGCCCGATCGACCTCAGCAAGGCGACACTGGGCTGACGCCCGCATGTCTGTAGCCGGCGGCGCCCTTGCGGGCACCGCCGGCGCACAGAATCATCGGCCTGGCGCCCCGGGCGCCGGCCCCCTTTCCTGTCGGGACGGCACCGGATGGCATTCGCGATCGAATTTTTCCTGAGGCGCATCAGCCAGGGGCTGGTGATCGTCCTTCTTGTCGCCTTCGTGATCTTCACGCTGCTGCGCATCGTTCCCGGCGATCCGATCCGGATCATCCTCGGTCCGATGACGCCGGCCAGCGTGCTGGAGCAGACCGCCAAGGATCTTGGCCTGCGCGATCCCATCCTGGTGCAGTTCGGCCGCTTCGTCGGGCAGGTCGCCACCGGCGATCTCGGCCGGTCCTTCATCCGCGGCCTGCAGGGCGGTAGCGCCGGCGGCTCGCAGGACGCGGCCGGCTACAATCCCGAAAGCCGGGCGTCGGTCGCCGAACTGATCGGCACCGCTCTGCCTTACAGCCTCCAACTGGCGGGGCTCGGCGTCCTGTTCTCCTTGCTGGTCGCGGTCCCCATCGGCATGGCGGCGGGCCTGAGGGCCGGCAAATGGCCGGACCGGCTCGGCCTCTACGTCAGCTCGCTGTTCGTCTCGCTGCCCAACATCTGGGTAGCTGTCGTGCTGATCTTCCTGCTGTCGGCCAAGGCGGACTTGTTGCCGGCCATCGGCTATCGCGGCTTCTCCTACACCATAATCCCGGCCATGGTCGTGGCGATCGAGCTGTCGCCGGTGATGATCCGCGCCATCTCGGTCTCGGTCGCCGCCAATCTCGGCGAGATCTACTACGACGTTGGCATGGTGCGCGGCCTGTCGCGCTGGACGATGATCTTCAAGCACGTGCTGCGCAATGCGGCCGTGCCGCTGCTCAACCTGTTCGGCGCGCAGATGATCGGCATGCTGCTCGGCGGCCTGTTCGTCGTCGAATACATCTTCAGCTATCCCGGCGTCGGCATGCTGACCATCAATGCCGTCTTCCAGCGCGATTTCCCCATCATCCAGGCCGTCGCGATCCTGGCTTCGGGTGCGCTGGTGGCCATCAACATGCTGGTCGATTTCACCTCCACGACGATCGACCGTCGTCTGAAGTTCTAGGGAGCGGCCGCCATGACCTCATCGACCGCGCAAGCCGAGATCGCGCCTCCGTCCGCTGCGGACAAGCAGCGGGGCGTGACCCGGCGCATCCTGGCACGCGCCTGGAGCTACACCGAAATGAAGCTGGCGGCGGCGGTGTTCCTGCTCCTGGTCGCCCTCACCCTCTTCGGGCCGCTGCTGATCGACGCCTCGGCGACCAAGATGAGCGTCGCCGACAAGTTCCTGCCGCCGCTGTTCATGGAAGGCGGCCGGCTGCCGCATTTCCTCGGCACTGACCAGCTCGGCCGCGACCTTCTGCTGCGCTCGCTGGTCGGTCTGCGCAACGCCTTCGCCATCGGTGTCGTCAGCGTGATCGGCATGTTCATCCTCGGCTGCGCCATCGGCATCTATGCCGGCTATCGCGGCGGCTGGGTCGACGTGATCCTGATGCGGCTGACCGACGTGCAGATGTCGATCCCGGTCATCATCCTGGCGATCACCATCCTCGGCATGTCGCGGCCGACCGCGGTCTCCATCATTGCCGTGCTCATCCTGGCGAGCTGGCCGGTCTATGCGCGCGTCTCGCGCGGCGTCACGCTGGCGGAGCGGCAGAAGGAATATGTGCGCGCCGCCAAGATCCTCGGCGCCAGCGACCTGCGCATCATGGTGCGCCACATCGCGCCCTCAATCCTGCCGCCGATCGCCTTCGTGGCGGTCCTGGACGTGGCGCGCATGATGATCTTCGAGGCCATCTTCGGCTTCATCGGCATCGGCATCCAGCCGCCGACGCCGACCTTCGGCACTATCATCTCGGCCGGCACGCAATACCTGCTCAACGCCTGGTGGATCACCATCGTCCCGGGCGTCCTGCTGGCGCTCGCGCTGGGTAGCCTCAATCTCATGGGCGGCGTGCTGGAGCGGGCGCGCAACCATATCCTGCAGGGAGGGGAATGATGGCCCCGCAATCCATGTCGAAGCCGGCCAGCCCCTTGATGGAGGTTCGCGACCTCTCGGTCGCGATGCGCTCGGAAAGCGGCGTTCGGCCCATCCTGAACACCATAGACCTCACGGTCATGCCGCGTTCCGTGCTCGGCATCATCGGCGAGAGCGGCTCGGGCAAGACGGTGCTGTCGCGCGCGCTGGTCAACTGGATCAAGCCGCCGCTGGCGATCACCTCCGGTTCTGTCCGCTACGGCGGGCGCGACCTTCTGGCGCTGCCGGAAGAGGAGATGGCGGCACTGCGCGGGCGCGAGATCGCCTATATCGGCGCCAACCCGACCAGCGCCCTCGACCCGACCGTTCCGGTCGGCCACCAGATTCTGGAAAAGCTGCGCGCCGTGGCGCCGCAGCTGTCGCGCCAGGACGCCCGCAAGCGCATCATCGACACGCTGGACGCCGTGCGCATCCCTTCGCCCGCCAAGCGCTTCGACGAATATCCGTTCCAGTTCAGCGGCGGCATGATGCAGCGCGCGCTGATCGTCGATGCGCTGGTGTCCAACCCCAAGCTCTTGATCGCCGACAACATCACCCAGCCGCTGGACGTGACGGTGGCGGCACAGATCCTGCGCCTGCTGCGCGACCTGCAGAAGGATTTCGACACGGCGGTGGTGTTCATTTCCTCGGCGCTCGGCATCGTCAGCGAGATCGCCGACGACATGATCGTGCTCGATCGCGGCCATATCGTCGAGCGCCAGCCCGTCAACGCGCTACTCGAAAGGCCGGAGCACGGCTACACCCGCGAACTGATCGCCAAGGTGCCGAAGATATGGACGGGCGCGGCGGAGCCGCCGGCGCCGTCGGCGCAAGGTGTCGTGCTCGACGTGCGCGACGTCGAAAAGACCTACGAGGTGCGCGATCGCAACGCCATCTTCGCCCACCGCAAGGTGCAGGCGGTGCGCGGCGTCTCCTTCACCGTGCGGCGTGGCGAGAATTTCGGCATCATCGGCGAGTCCGGCTGCGGAAAATCGACGTTGTCGCGGCTGTTGAGCTGTCTCGAAGCGCCCAACCGCGGCCAGATCCTGTTCGAGGACAGGGACATCGCGACGCTGCGCGGCAAGGACCTTCTGGCGCTGCGCCGGCGCTTCCAGCTTCTGTTGCAGGACCCCTACAACGCGATCGCCGCGCACAGTTCGATCGGCCGCACCATCGCCGAGCCGTTGCTGATCCACGGCCTGGTGCCGCGCCGCGAGATCCGCAAGCGTGTCTCGGCGGTGATGAGCGAGGTCGGTCTGTCGCCGTCTCTCTACGATCAGCTTCCGGTGGGCCTGAGCGCCGGCCAGCGCCAGCGCGTCAACATCGCCCGTGCGCTGGTGCTCGAACCCGAACTGCTGATCCTCGACGAGACGCTTTCGGCCCTCGACCAGGTCGAGCAGGCCAAGCTGCTCGACCTGTTCGAGACGCTGCAGGCACGGCGCGGCATCACCTATGTCTATATCTCGCACGACCTGGCGATGGTGCGCCGGGTCTGCGCCCGCATCGCCGTGATGTATCTCGGGCGCGTGGTGGAACTCTCCGACAACGAGACGCTTTTCGCCAGTTCCTCGCACCCCTATACGCGCGCGTTGCTCAGCGCCGTGCCGACAGTCGAGGAAAAGCCCTACAAGACCGAGACCTACCTTCTGGAAGGCGAGCCGCCGGACCCGATCGACATCCCGCCCGGATGCAGCTTCCGCACCCGCTGCCCGTTCGCCTTCGATCGCTGCGCCAGGGAAGACCCGCGGCTGACGCTCCTGCCGGACGGCAACCTCAGCGCCTGCCATCTAGAGGGAAGCGGCCTGCCGGCGGTCGACGTCGCCGGTCTGCAGCCGGCGGCCACGGTCGCGCAGACCCGGCCGGTGGCGCCGTGAAAGGACCCGGAATGGAAACGGCGCAGGCATTTTTCAGCCGCCGCAAGGAAGCCCATGCGGGCTGGCGGCGTCATCTCCATCAACGGCCGGAGGTCGCCTTCCAGGAACATGACACGGCCGAGTTTCTGGCGGGGCACCTGCATGACATGGGCCTGAAGGTCGATACCGGCATCGCCGGCACCGGCATCGTGGCGACGCTGGAGGGCAATACACCCGGCGCATCGGTCGGCCTGAGGGCCGACATGGATGCCTTGCCGATCCGTGAGGAGTCGGCGCTGCCCTACCGGTCGGGCCGCGACGGCGTCAGCCACGCCTGCGGCCATGACGGGCACATGACCATGCTGCTCGCGGCGGCCGAGTATCTTTCGGGTGCGCGGGATTTTCCGGGCACTGTGCGCTTCATCTTCCAGCCGGCCGAGGAAGCCGAGGGTGGCGGCCGCAGGATGGTCGAGGAAGGGCTGTTCGAGCGCTGGCCGGTTGATGCCGTCTTCGGCCTGCACAACTGGCCGGGCCTGCCGCTGGGCACTTTCGCCGCCCGTCCCGGCCCCGTTATGGCGGCGATGGACCTGTTTACCATCACCATCGAGGCGCGCGGCGTGCATGCGGCGCTGCCGCATCTCGGCACGGATGCGATCGTCGCCGCCGGGGCGCTGGTTTCCAGTATGCAATCGATCGTCAGCCGCACCGTCAGCGCCCTGCAGCCGGCGGTCGTCTCGCTGACGCAGATCCATGGCGGCAATTCGCTCAACGCGCTGCCGGGCGAGGTCGTCCTGCAAGGGACGGTGCGGGCGCTGTCGGACGATACCCGCGCCATGGTCCAGCACAGGCTGCGCCGCATCGCCGACGGCATATCCGTCGCCCACGACGTGAAGATTTCACTGGCATTCGAGCCGCGCTATCCGGTCACCGTCAACGCCGTCGATCCCGCCGCGCGCGCGACCGAGGTCGCCGCCTCGATCTGGGGAGACGAGAAGGTCTTGCGCGACTACGAACCCAGCATGGCGTCGGAGGATTTCGCCTTCATGCTCAACGCCAAGACCGGATGCTATGCCTGGATCGGCAACGGCAACGAGACGCCGCTGCACAATCCATCCTTCGATTTCAACGACGAACTTCTGCCGCTCGGCGCGCTTTACTGGGTGACGCTGGCGCGGTCATGGTCGCAGACCGGCACCGGGCGCAGCGGCGCCTGAGCCAATAAGGAGAACGACATGAGACTTGCCGGAAAACGCGCCCTGATGATCGGTGCCGCCACGGGCATCGGCCGCGCCTGCGTGGAGGATTTCGCCCGCAACGGCGCCCGCATCGTCGTGGCCGACATCAACGGGCCTGCCGCCGCCGAGGCGGCGGCGCTGGCGCGGGGGCTCGGCGCCAAGGCGTCGGACATCGCCTGCGACGTGCGCGAGGAAGCATCCGTGCGCAACGTCGTGGAGGCCGCCGAGAAGGAAATGGGTGGCATCGACACGCTGGTCTATTTCGCCGGGTTGATGCGCACCGGCACTATCGAGACCGTCGAAGCCGAAACCTGGGACGCCATCTTCACCGTCAACGCGCGCGGCACCTTCTTCGCCGCCAAGTACGGCGCACCCGCGTTGAAGCGCGCCGGCGGGGGCTCCTTCATCACCACCGCCTCGCTCGCCGGCCTGCGCGGCGCGCCCGGCATGACCGCCTATGCGTCCGCCAAAGGCGCGGTCATCGCCTTCACCACGGCGCTGGCGCAGGAGCTTGCGCCGTTCAACATCCGCGTCAATTCGGTGCTTCCGGGTTGGATCGACACGCCGTTCAACAATCCCGCTATCGAGCACATGGGCGGCGTCGGGCCGCATGCCGAGGTGGTCAAGCGCATCGTGCCGCTCGGCCGGCAGGGCGTGCCCGCGGAAGTTGCGCCCATGTACACCTTTCTGGCATCGGAAGAATCGCGCTACGTTACCGCCAAATCGATGATGGTGGACGGCGGCATGGCGCACTAGAAATTGTCGCCGCTGAACGTTTGGCGGCAAGAGGAATAAACATGGCCCGGCCTGGTCCCGGGCCATGGAAACGGCAGGTAATGAACGACATAGAATTCCCGACCCGGGCTCACGATCCGGCCGCCGACGATCTCCTCGAATCGCGGCGTCGGCTCGGCGTCAAGCTGCGGCTCGCGCGCCAGACCAAGGGCCTCACGCTGAAGGAACTGGCCAAGCGCAGCGAATGCTCCGAAAGCCTGCTGTCGAAGGTGGAGAACGGCAAGGCGCTGCCGTCGCTGCCGCTGGTGCACCGCCTGGTGCGCGTGCTGGAGACGAACATAAGCTGGCTGTTCGAGGAAGTGGAGCCGAACGATTCGCCGATTTCGCGCGCCGGAGCGCGGCCGGTGGTCACGCTCGACAACCGGCCGGGCGACGGCGCAGGCGTCACCTTCGAACGGATCATCCCGTATAAGGGCGGGCATCTCCTGCAAAGCAACATTCACCACATCGATGTCGGTGGCCGCAGCGGCCTGGCCATCACCCATGAGGGCGAGGAGACGGGCTATGTCCTGCGCGGACGCATCGACCTGATCCTCGACGGCGTCACCTATACGCTGGGGGAGGGCGATTCCTTCTGCTTCCGGTCGAACACCCCGCATTCCTATCGCAACGCCGGAACGGAACGCGCCAGCATCCTGTGGACCTGCACGCCGCCCACGTTCTGACCTCCTGCTTTTCCAGCCGTTTTTCGCTTGCAGGATCGGTCGCATAGGGGCCGGCGCCGCAATCGCCTGCCCTGCTCAGATCGGCAGCGACAGCCCGACCTTGACCCGATCCATCACGACGAACTTCTTGAAACGCTTCACGTTGTTGTTCTCGAAGAACAATTGGCGCGTGAGGCTTTCGTTCGGTGATGACGCCCGCCGCGAGCGCGTGCGAGGCGATCGAGCGGCCGAGCCACCCGCCGCCTCCGATGATCCCCACCACAGGCGCCGAATGCGTCACCCTGGCCTCCGCAGGTGCATCTCCTTTGCCGGACGAGCCGGCACGCCTCCATGCCGGAAGCGCGCCGGCCTGTTCATCCGGACCGGAGCTGGATCAAGCGTCCAGCCAGACGTTTTGCAGGTCCATCTCGAAGGTCTGGTGAACGCCGTAGTTCTTCACCTTTGTGTTCATGTGGCTGTAGAGCTTCTGCCAGTACGGCTGGATGATGATGCCCGAATCCTGCAGGATCGTCTCCAGGTCCTTCATCACCACCTTGCGCTTTTCCGGATCGCTGATCGACAATGCCTCCTTCAGCTTGGCGTCGAAAGCGGGGTTGGAATAGCCCGTTTCGTTCCACGCCTCGCCGGTGCGGTAGCCGAGCGCCAGAATCTGCACGGCAAGCGGGCGCATGTACCAGATCGTCATGGAGTAGGGATATTTCGTCCAGTCGTTCCAGAAGGTCGAGCCCGGCAGGACCGTGCGTTTCACCTTGATGCCGGCGTCGCGAAGCTGCGCGGCGATCGCGTCGCCGGTGTTCTTCTGCCAGTCGTCCTCGATGGTGATCAGCTCATGCTCGAAATCGGCCTGGCCGGCGTCGGCCATCAGCTTCTTGGCGCCCGCCGCGTCGCGCGTCTTCTTCGGCAGCGGATAGTATTCGGGCTGGATCGGGCTGACATGGTGGTTCTCGCCGACGGTTCCGCGCCCGTTGTAGCCGAGCTGGAGCACGACGTTGTTGTCGACCGCCATCTGCAAGGCGTTGCGTACCCGCTGGTCGTCATAGGGCTTGTTGGTGACGTTGGTGCGCGCCACCAGCGTGGTGGCGGTGGCGACTTCGGACTTCACCAGGTCCATCTTGTCGAGGATGTCGATGAAGTCGGCCGGCGTCTCGAGGTTGATGTCGATCTCGCCGGAATCGAAGGCGCTGACGGTGGCCGAGAAGTCGGTGCCGTAGTCGATGAATTCGACGCCGTCGAGCGGTGCTTCGCCGCCCCACCACTTGCCGTTCTCGCGCCGCTTCACCACTGCCTTCTGGCCGACATCGTAGGACACCAGTTCGAACGGGCCGGTGCCGATGGGCTTGGTGATGGGATTGGCGCCGTCGGCATCGAAATTGCGATGGACGACGAGCGCGGGGTAGTCGGTGAAGTTGGCGATAAGCGAGATATCCGGCTCTGCAAGCTTCAGCTTCACGGTGTGGTCGTCGACCTTGGTGATCGCGCCGTCCCGGGCTTTTCCCGTCTTGTCGTCGATCATGCCGCCGACGCGGGCCGCCATGGAGTTGCCGGCCACGCCCTTGTCGCACCAGCGCGTCACGTTGTAGACGACGTCGTCGGCATTGAAGGCGTCGCCATTGTTCCAGGTCACGTCCTTGCGCAGATGCAGCACGTATTCGGTGGCGTCGTCGCTCACCTCCCAGCTTTCCAGCAGCACCGGCTCGAAGGTAAACTCGCGAGTATAGCGCACCAGCGGATCGAGCCAGGTGCGGGAAATGTTGGCGAGTTCCACCCAGTCGTAGGTGCGCGGGTCTTTCTGTGCCTTGACCGGCATCGCCACCCGCAGCGTTCCGCCCTTCTTGGCCTCCTCGGCCACGGCCGGCGAGGGCGCGGCAAGGCCGATCATGCCATAGGCAAGCGCCGCCGAAGCGCCGAATACGCTCGCCAGGGAAAGGAACTCACGCCGGTCCATCCGGCCTTCGCGCGCGTCCTTCGCCATCTGTTCGATGGCCGCCGGGACGCGGTCGCCGTTGCTTTTGTAGAATGCCATCTTCTCCTCCTTCTTCGTGTTCCCAGCCGCGCTTGCCTTTGATGGCTTTCTGTAGCGACCAATTCAGGTGACGGTATCCGGCAGTTTTTTCTCGGCTTTTGCGATGAAGTCTCTGAGGCCTTCGGCAATGCTTTCGTCGAGCCTCGGCTCCTCATAGTCTGCCAGCATGTTGCGGGCCTTCTCGCGGCCGCGCGTGTCGTGGTCCTTGGCTCCTTCGGCCTTCCACTGTTCGTAGGAATTGAAATCCATCAAGGTGGGCATGAAGAAGGCGGATTCGAAATGGTCGAGCGTATGCTGGGTGCCGAGGAAATGGCCCTGCGGACCCACTTCGCGGATCGCTGCCATCGCGTCCTTGAAGTCGTCGAACGACACGCCGCCGGCATATTTGTACCAGCCGACGAGCTGCTCGCAGTCGGTCGCGAATTTCGAGTAGCCGCAGGTCAGGCCCGCCTCAAGCCATCCAGCGGAATGCCAGATGTAGTTGGCGCCGGACAGGATCGCGGCATGCATCAGCATGTTCGATTCGTAGCCAGCCTGCGCGTCGTTCAATTTTGAGCCGACATGGAAGCCGGAGGTGCGCCACGGCAGGCGGTATTTGCGCGCCAGTGCGCCTATAAGGTACATCATCTGCGCCGCTTCCGGCGTGCCGCCCATCGGAGCGCCGGTCTTCATGTCGACCGTCACCATGAACTGTCCGTAGATCTGCGGCGAGCCCGGACGCAGGAGCTGGGTGAAGGCGACGCCCGCCAGCGCCTCGGCGTTGACCTGCGCCACCGCGCCGACGGCCGATGCAGAGGTGGAGGCGCCGCACAGGGCGAAGGGCGCCAGGATCAGCGGCTGGTTGTGGCGCGCGTAAACCTTCATCGCGTCCAGCATGGTGGCATCCCACACCAGCGGCGAGTTGCAATTGGTGATGGAGACCAGGACGGAATTGTCCTTCACGAAGTCTTCGCCGAAGACGATGCCGGCCATCGCCATGGTATCCTCGGCGCGCTCCTTCGACGTGACGATGCCCATGAACGGTTTGTCGGAGTGCTTGAGCGCCGAGTGGATGATGTGCAGGTGCCGCTTCGGCACTGCGATCTCCATCGGCTCGCAGATGATCGAGCTCGACGAATGCAGCGCCGGCGCCATGTAAGCGAGCTTGTGGAAGTTGTTGAGATCTTCCAGCGTGCCGTAGCGCCGGTTGTTGTCGAGGTCGCGCACATAGGGCGCGCCATACATCGGCACGAAGATGGAATTTTTGCCGCCGACCTTGACGGTGCGCTCGGAATTGCGGGCGTGAAGCGTAAATTCCGCCGGCACCTTCGACACGAGATCCATGAGCAGGGCACGGTCGATCCGGACCCGCGTGTCGGAGATGTCCGCGCCCGCCGCCTTCCACAGCGCGATCGCCTCGTCGTCGCGGAATTCGCAGCCGACGTCTTCCAGTATGGCGAGCGATTCCTGATGGATGAGTTCAACCGCCTCGTCGGGAACGATCTCGTAGACGGGTATGTTGCGGACGAGGGTTGGAAACGAGGCGGCCGGTGTGCTTCGCATCGTCCTGCGTCCAACGCGGCCGCCGCCGCGGCGATGGGATGGGGGGGCTTCCGGTACTGCGAGCGTGTCCGTCGTGCTCATGCTGGCTCTCCCTGCAGCAGTGTGCACCCGCAACGATCACCCGGAATGCGCCTTGCCCTGACCTCTAGGAGAACGCCTGCGAACCGGTTGTTCAAGCGAAATAGGAAGCCGGCTCGCTTGAGTTGAACTCAACGATCCAACGGAGAGCAACCAGTCCCTCAGCATGACCGCCTGCGGGCTCAGCGGCCGGCGGGCGCTCCAGGTAACGAAGTAGGATTGCGGCGCCGCGATTGCAGCGTCCGTCACCCGCGTCAGGCTGCCCGCCTCGATTAGCGGCGCGACCAGGCTCTCCCAGCCCAGCGCCACGCCCTGTCCGCTGCGCGCCGCCTGCAGCGCGATGACGTAGCTGTTGAAACGGCGGACGTTGACGTGCCGGTCCGGATGGCCGACTTCGCGCAGGAACTCCGCCCAGGTTGTCCAGGTCCAGTCGATGCCTTCCACCGACAGCAGCTGCAATTGCGCCAGGTCCTGCATTGTTTTGGCCGGATACGCCTTGGCGAAAGCGGGGCTCGCGACGGGAAAGATGCGGTCGTCATAGAGCTTGGCCGACAGTTCGTCCGGCCACTCGCCGTCGCCGTAGCGCAGCCGCAGCTCCACGTCCGGCCGGTCGAGGCCGTGCGGATGATCCGAGATCACGTGGTCTACGACGATATCGGGGTGGCTGTTCCAGAACGAGCCCATGCGCGGTATCAGCCACAGCTGCGCCATCGCCATGGTGCAGCCGATGGTCGCGACGGGCTGCCCGCCCAGCGATTTTATCTGCCGGAACGCCGACGCCATGCGCTCGAAGCCTTCGCGCATCGCCGCCGCCAGTGTCTCGCCCTCGCGGGTCAGCTCGATCGCCCGGTGCCGGCGCAGGAACAGCGGAATGCCGAGCTCCTCCTCCAGCATCCTGACCTGCTTGGAGACGGCGCCGGGCGTGACGTTGAGTTCGTCCGCCGCCTTGGTCAGGCTCAGGTGCCGCGCGGCCGCCTCGAAGGCGGCGAGGGCGATCAGCGAAGGCAGGCTGTAGAAGCGGCGGACCATGTGGATCGTAACCCTGACAATATCCACGCCGCGCGCTGCGGCTCGGTTGCGAATGAAGATCTATTTCCCGGCATCGGTTGCCTGTGGCTCAATCGCCGGAGAATTACGTTCGGCTTGACTATTAGCCTCGGTTGGCCGTCGATGTGCAACCCTCGTCTTCCTGTGTGGAGACGATTGCGCCGCAGGTACCAGATATGCGCCCGGCCCGGATGCCGGCGCTCAAAGGGAGGGGCGATGACGGAGCGGATGTTCAGGCGGCTGTTCACGCCGGTCACATTGCGCGGCAGGACGCTGCACAACCGCATCGTCTTCGGGGCGCATACGGCGAACATGGCGGAGGACGGCCTGCCGACCGAACGGCATGTCGGCTACTATGCCGAGCGCGCCATCGGCGGTGCCGGCATGGTCGTCGTCGAGCCGATGCCGGTACATCAGGCCGCGGTACTGACTCGTGGGAATTTCCGCCCGTCCGACGACAGCGTCGTGCCGCATTTCCGCAAGGTGACGGAGGCGATCAAGGGCAACGGTGCCGTTGCCATCCAGCAGCTCTACCATGTCGGCCAGCATGCCGATGCCGATAATTCCTACCATGCCGGCTGGTCGCCGTCCGGCCTGCCGAGCTATCACGATTCCGACGGCTCGCATCGCATGACCGAGGCCGATATCGAAGAAACGATCGACGGCTTCGTACAAGCGGCGCGGCGCTGCCGCGAGGCCGGTTTCGATGGCGTCGAGGTCTGGGCCGCCTATCATTCAATGCTCGACCAATTCTGGACGCCTTGGTCGAACCGGCGCGACGACCGCTGGGGCGGCAGTCTGGAAAACCGCACCCGCATGAGCCGCGAGGTGATGACGCGCATCCGCAAGGTGTGCGGCGAGGATTTCATCATCGGTCTGGCGATCAACGACGAGCCGGACGTGGGGGTGGCCTTGCAGCGCGAGGCGCTGGCCGAGATCGCCGATCGGCATGATCGCGACCACCTGATGGACTACGTCACATGCGGCACCGGCTCCTATTTCAGCTTCGAGAAAATCATCCCGCCCTTCGTTTACCCGGAGAAGCTCGGCGCCGACCTGTCAGCTGTCATCAAATCGGCAGTCCGCCATGCGCTTGTGACCGCCGAAAGCCACATCCGCACGCCGGAGAATGCCGAGAGTGTGCTGAGCGAAGGCCGCGCCGATCTCGTCTCCATCGTGCGCGGCCAGATCGCCGACCCGCACCTTGCCAACAAGGCGGCGGCCGGGCGCGCCGAAGACATTCGCGGCTGCCTGTCCTGCAACCAGATGTGCTGGGGCCGGCGCTCGCGTGACTACTGGATAAGCTGCGTCATCAACCCGTCGGCTGGCCGCGAATGGGAGTGGGGCGGCGACCGCTTTACCCCCGCCGAGCGGCCGAAGCGCGTGCTGGTGGTCGGCGGCGGCCCGGCCGGGTTGGAGGCCGCGCGCGTGGCGGCGGAGCGCGGGCATCAGGTCGTGCTGGCCGAGGCTTCGGATCGTCTCGGCGGGCAGTTCCGGCTTGCCGGTCTACAGCCGCGCCGCGCGCAGATCACCGACCTCATCGACTGGTATCAGCACCAGCTAGCCCGGCTTCAGGTCGATGTGCGTTACAGCCTGTATATGGAGGCCGACGATGTCGCACGCGAAGGTGCCGACCACGTCATCGTCGCGACCGGCTCCCTGCCGCCGGACGGCGCCTTCCAGCGGGCGCTGCCGCAACTGGACACCATTCCGGGCGGCGGCGCGATGCATTCCGCCGAGGCCGTGATGGCGCGCGAGGTCCGGCCTGGAAAGCGCGTGATCGTGCTAGACGACGGCGGCAACTGGAAGGGATGCGGCACCGCCTGGCGGCTCGCCGAGGATGGTCACGAAGTGACGCTGGTGACGCCGGACGCCCTAGTCGGCAAGGAGCTTCAGCGCATGGCCGCGGACGCGCCGCTGCGCCGCGCGCTCGCCCGTCTCGGCGTTCGCTTCGTCACCGAAAGCGCCGTTACCCACTGGGACGACAGGACGGCCACCATTGCCTCGCTGCTCGACGGCGCCGAGCGGCAGGCCGAAGCCGACACGCTTGTCTTCGCCGGCACCAATCTTGCCGCCGATGGTCTGTCCGCCGACCTCGATGCACGCAAGATTGCCTTCACCGCGATCGGCGACTGCACCGCTGCGCGCCAGGCCGCCTTCGCCATCTACGATGGGCGCAAGGTGGCGCTTGCCCTGTGACTTGATCGTCCGCCGGAACTGAAACCGGCTTGCGACAGCATGTCTTCGGGAACGATCCTGCCGCTGGCGCATTGTGCCACCGGGTTATATCGCGGCCGTGCGGCTGCTCACGAACCATGCGCAGAGGGAGCGATTGAGGACTGCAACATGAAGATTGCCCATGTCGCGCCTCTCTATGAATCGGTGCCGCCGCAGCTTTACGGCGGGACGGAACGCATCATTTCCTATCTGACCGAAGCACTGGTCAATCTAGGCCATGACGTCACCTTGTTCGCCAGCGGCGACAGCCGCACATCCGCCAAGCTGGTGGCCTGCCGGGAACAGGCGCTCAGGCTCGACCCCCGTCCGCTGAAGTCGGAAATCGCCGCCCATTTGGCGATGCTGGAGGAGGTGCGCAGCCGCGCCCGCGACTTTGACGTCATCCATTTCCATCTCAGCCATTTCCAACACTTCCCGTTCTTCGAGCACATGGCCGGACGTACCGTCACGACGCCGCACGGACGGCTCGATTATGTCGATCTCGCGCCGACCTATCGGCGTTTTCCATCCTTTCCGATGATCTCGATTTCGCGGAGCCAGCGCGCCCGGCTGCCCGAGGCCAACTGGATCGCCACCATCCCACACGGGTTGCCGCTCGACCTCTATGAGCCCGACTACGAAGCCGGCACCGACGGAACCTATCTCGCCTTTCTAGGGCGGCTGTCGCGCGACAAGCGGCCGGACCGCGCCATCGAGATCGCCCGCCGTACCGGTTTGAAGCTGAAACTAGCCGCCAAAATCGGCGACGGCGATCGAGCCTATTTCCGCGAGGTGGTGGAACCGCTGATCGACGGCGACCGCGTCGAATATGTCGGCGAGATCGAGGAGCCTCAGAAGGCGGCGTTCCTTGGCAATGCGGCCGGCCTGCTCTTTCCCATAGACTGGCCCGAGCCCTTCGGCCTCGTCGTCATCGAGGCGATGGCCTGCGGCACGCCTGTGCTGGCCTGGAACTGCGGCGCCATGCCCGAGATCATCGATCCCGGCGTGACCGGTTTCCTCGCCGAATCGATCGAGGACGCTGTGGCTTCGATGCCGGATCTGCTCGGTCTGGATCGGCGTCGCGTGCGCGAGACCTTCGAGGCGCGCTTTTCGGCAACCCGCATGGCCCGCGACTACGTGGCCGCCTATGCGCGGCTGCTGGGCGGCGGCACGCAGGCGCAGGCATCCTGATCGCGGACGAACGGATGGCGTCAGGACAGGAACAGCGGATCGCTGAAAACGGCACCCCGAACGTCGCGCCGCTGGACGAACGCAAGCTCGATCCGGCGATTGCTCTTGCCGCATTGGATGAGACAGCGCCGCGTGAACCGCACCGGCTGTTCGCCCTCAAGCACGGCGACTGCTTCGCGGTGGCCGATTCCTATGGCGACATACGCGGTATCGGCGACGGTTTCTTTCGCGACGATACGCGTGTGCTTTCCGAATTCCGCCTGACGCTCGGCGGCCGCTCGACGTCGCTGCTCGGCGCCTCGCTCAGCCAGGACAACGTGCTGTTCACTGCCAATCTCACCAATCTGCCGATCAAGAGCGCAGGCGGCCGCGATATCCCGCAGGGCGGCGTCCATATCGAGCGCGTGCGGCTGATCTGGCAGGATCGCCTGTTCGAGCGCATCACGCTTTCCAACTACAGCCAGGAGCATTCGACCGTGCTCCTGTCGTTGCAATTCGCCGCCGACTTCCGCGACATGTTCGAGGTGCGCGGCTCGACGCGCGCCCAGCGCGGCACGGTGCATGCCGCCGAAGTGGGCGAAAACTCGGTGGCGTTGCGCTACGACGGATTGGACAAGCTGGAACGCAGCTCCGTGCTCTCCTTCTCGCAGGCGCCGGACCGGCTTTTGGAAAACCGTGCGGACTTCTACATCGCCGTCACCAAGCGCAGCCGCCGGACGCTTTACGTCGAAGTGGGCGCGGAGGTTGCCGACACGCCGGGGGTGGAGCGATTCCGGGGGGCGACCGCGCGCGCCCGTTTCGCCATGCGGGCGAAGCGGCGCCACGGCGCCACCGTCCACAGTTCCGGCCGTGTCTTCAACGACTGGATCCAGCGTGCCCGCGCCGACGTCGCGCTGCTCACCACTGAACTGCCGACCGGCCCCTATCCCTATGCCGGCATCCCCTGGTTCTCCACCGCTTTCGGCCGCGACGGCGTTATCTCCGCGCTTCAGATGCTGTGGCTCAATCCCGGTCTCGCGCGCGGCGTGCTGGCCTTCCTGGCGCAGCATCAGGCCACTCACACCTCGCCCTTCAGCGATGCCCAACCGGGCAAGATCATGCACGAGACGCGCAAGGGCGAGATGGCCGCGCTCGCCGAACTGCCTTTCGGCCGGTACTACGGCGGCGTCGACACGACGCCCCTCTACATCCACCTTGCCGCCGCCTATGCCGGGCGCACCGGCGACATGGATTTCATCGACGGCCTATGGGATTCGCTGACGGCGGCTGCCGGCTGGATGGAGGAAGCCAGCCGCGCCACGGGTTTCGTCACCTACCAGCGCGCGGCGGCTTCGGGCCTGGCCAATCAAGGCTGGAAGGACAGTGTCGATTCCATCTTCCATGCCGACGGCCGCATGCCGCCCGGGCCGATCGCCCTTGTCGAGGTGCAGGGCTATGTCTTCGCCGCCTATCGTGGACTTGCCGCGCTTGCGCGGCGGCGAGGCGAAGACGCGCGGGCGAAGCATTGGCAGGAACGGGCCGAGACGATGCGGCAATTGGTGGAGGACCGCTTCTGGCTGGACGATCTCGGCACCTATGCGCTTGCCATCGACGGCGAAGGCCAGCCATGCGAGGTGAGGGCCTCCAATGCCGGCCATCTGCTCTATGTCGGCCTGCCGACGGAGGAGCGAGCGCGCCTTGTGGCCGAGCAATTGCTTTCGGCGTCGTTCCAGTCGGGCTGGGGTATCCGCACGCTGGCCGACGACGCCATCTTCTTCAACCCGATGTCCTACCACAACGGCTCGATCTGGCCGCACGACACCGCCATCTGCACGGCCGGGCTCGCGCGCTACGGCGTGCGCGAACAGGTGGTGCGGCTGATGAGCGGGACTTTCGAGGCTGCCGTGCATTTCAACATGCGCCTGCCGGAACTGTTCTGCGGCTTCACGCGCGCGCCGGGCGAAGCGCCGATCGCCTATCCGGTCGCCTGCCTGCCACAGGCCTGGTCGGCGGGCGCGGCCTTCATGTTCATGCAGGCGTGCCTTGGCATCGAGATCGACGGCTGGAAGGGCGAGATCACGGTGACACGTCCGAAAATGCCGATCGGCATCGACACGCTGGTCATCCGCCACCTCGAGGTCGGTGACGTCAGCGTCGATCTGAACTTCCAGCGCATAGGGGATCGCGTAGCCGCCTTCCTCGGCGACCGCTCCGAGGGGCTGGTGCCCCTCATGGTGCGCAGCTGAGCGATTGCCGGAACGGAATGTGATCTTGCGCGTTGCTCATGTCCGGCCGGGTGGGCGACCATCCGGCAACATCCCTTGAACCCATAGGTGAAAGCCCTCCGCGGGGGGCGAAGGTTTTTCGACCGTCATGACAAGCAACGACCCGGACCTGTTCCTCTCGCTTTCGGCGATCTGGGTCTTGCTTCTTGCAAGCCTAGTCCTGTCCCTCATTGCGGTGATCCTGGTGATGCGGACACGGCGCGGCAGAACGCCTCGCAATCTCGCCAACACCGCTTACGCCAATCCGGATTCGGCCGTGGAAACCGCGCGCACGCCGCTGCGGGAATTCGAGAAGAACGGCCAGTCCGCCGATGCGGCGCTGGTCAACTGGACCCCCGACACGCTGCGCAAGATCCTCGCCGACGAACTGCCGGGCGCACAGGTCATCGTGGTTTCCAACCGGGAACCCTACATTCACAATCTCGTCGACGGTCCCGACGGCGGCGAGGTGGAACTGGTCGTACCGGCGAGCGGCCTCGTGTCGGCGCTCGAGCCCATCACCCGCGCCTGCAACGGCACCTGGATCGCCTATGGCGGCGGCTCGGCCGACCATCTCACGGTCGGCGCCGACGATAGCCTCCAAGTTCCGCCGGACCGGCCGTCCTATACGCTGCGGCGCGTCTGGTTGAGCGAAGAGGAACATGAAGGCTACTATCTCGGCTTTGCCAACGAGGGGCTTTGGCCGCTTTGTCACATTGCCTTCACGCGCCCTGTCTTCCGCACCTCCGACTGGGAAACCTACCAGGCCGTCAACCGCAAGTTCGCCGATACGGTGGTCAAGGAAGCGCGCAACGAGCGGCCCATCGTGCTGGTCCAGGACTATCATTTCGCCTTGCTGCCGCGCATGATCCGCGAAAGGCTGCCGGAGGCGATCGTCATCACCTTCTGGCACATCCCTTGGCCGAATTCGGAAGTCTTTAGCATATGTCCGTGGCGCGAGGCGATCCTCGACGGGCTGCTGGGCAGCTCCATCATCGGCTTCCACACGCAGTTCCATTGCAACAACTTCATCGAGAGCGTCGACCGGTTTATGGAAAGCCGTATCGAGCGCGAAGACGCCGCCATCTCCTATGGCGGGCAGACCAGCCTTGTGCACGCCTATCCGATTTCCATCGAATGGCCGCCGGTGCAGTTGGAAACCCTGCCGTCGGTGGCCGACTGCCGGCGCGACGTGCGCGAGAAATATGGCCTGGCCGACGATGTGAAACTGTGCGTCGGCGTGGAGAGGCTCGACTACACCAAGGGTATCCTCGATCGCCTGCACGCGCTGGAAGACCTGTTCGAACGGCATCCCGAGTGGATCGGCAGGCTCACCTTGCTGCAGGTCGCCGCGCCGAGCCGGGGCACGCTGCCCGCCTAT
>Ga0182738_1000828_pt1 | contig 41272 bp, 24 predicted proteins | sample eDN5th30CBELigMG_FD_128876 | JGI IMG/M metagenome (GOLD analysis project Ga0182738, IMG submission 128876) | Enriched Miracle-Growth compost microbial communities from Emeryville, California, USA - eDNA 5th pass 30_C BE-Lig MG (version 2)... ...
GAATGGAGCGTTAATAACAGTAATTGTCTTGCTGCTATCCCCTGTAGCTGTTCTCAAGATAGCGTTGTTGATCTTGTTCATGGCATAAGCTGTACCTTCCTGAGCTCTTGTGTCCAAAAAGGCAGTATAAGCATATTGATTGGTGGTTTTATCAAAAGTGTCCATCAAGACACTGAAGACGTTAATAGGTGCAGTGAGAATTGGGCCTTGATCGTCAACGACTTTCGCATCAAAATCAGCAGCGGTGTTTACATCCACTGCTTGGAGATTGATGTAGTCGCCTGGGAGATTCTTGATGAAATTGGAGTCAATGGCAGCACCGCCTGTAGGAACAATAGAGTTGTAGTCCATTTGGAATTTGTATTCGTACATGTCATCAGTTAAAGTCAATGTTGGGATTTCGCGGCTGATAGCAGCGTTGGCAATCACGATACCTCCGATAACCATCAACACTGGGAGGATCAACTCGCAGATCATACCTCTTTGATCTCTTTTAATGTAGTTCAATCTCTTTTTGACAAGAGCCCAGAAGTGAGTCCAAAACAGAGAGAATGAACCCTTCATTCTGTCTCTTTCGATATTGTAATCATCCAAGTCAAAGCTGTCATCATCATCATCATCAGCTTTGACATCCAGACTAGCCTCTTCTTTCTTCTGGTAATGTTTCTCAGGAGCTGCGATCTTGGCCACGTTCAAAAAGACTTCTTCAAGGGTGGTAACTGAGATACCATAGCTGTTGACCCCGAGTTTCTCAAGATTCTCATCTAATTCGTTCAAAAGACCTTGGAACTTGGGAGCAGATTCCAGGGGGAGTTGTAAAGCAAATTCAGCAGACACATCGGACAATATCTTGCTTTCTGGAATATGTCTCAAAACAAGATCGTGAATGGGTTGGCTGGGCACATTGATATCCTTCTTGACCATGGTTAAATTGTAACCAATACCAAACTTGGACTTCAAGAATAAGGGGCTTCCTAAACACTTCAATTTTCCTTCAGCCATGATGCCGATTCTGTCTCCTAAATAATCAGCTTCATCCATGAAATGAGTTGTCAACAGCACGACTCTATCATGCTTGTAGTTTTTCAACATGTCCCAAAGCTTTCTTCTTGCACTGGTATCCATACCTGAGCTTGGTTCATCCAACAAAATGAATTTGCTCCCTCCGATGAAGGCCATACCGATGGACAACTTTCTCTTTTGGCCTCCTGACAAGTTCTTGGACAAGTAATTTCTCTTATCGCCTAACCCAATATCGTCAATTGTCTTCTTGACTTCTTCAGGGATTCTCTTAGGCTCAACCCCCTTAAACACAGCATACATCTCCAAATGCTCTTTCACAGTCAAATTGTCAAACAATATATCATGCTGAGGGCAGATACCCATGGTCTTTCTGATCTCTTCAAGGTCCTCCTTGATATCCATACCAAAGATTCTGGTCGTTCCTGAGCTTGAACCAAACAAACCAGTGATCATGGAAATTGTTGTGGACTTGCCTGCACCATTGTGTCCCAATAAAGCAAAGATTTGGCCCTTGTACATGTTGAAAGAAACTTTGTCGACTGCGACTTTTCCATTGTCAAAGACTTTCTTCAAGTTTTCAACCTGAATAGATTCGTTTGATTCATCTTGAGCCAACAAAGCATTGCCAGCAGCTTCCATATTGCTTTCATTCAATGATTTGCGCTTGACAGAGCTTGGTCTGTTATTTCTTTTGATTTTATTTCTCATCAAACAGAACAAAGGATGCTTTCTGATACCAAATTCACTGGGCAACACTTTGTCAAAATAGAATCCCAACACAATAAACAACACAAAATCAACGCCCATCATAATAAAATGATAAAGGATCTTGTAGTTATTGATCCTAGATCCCACTGTATCAGGGGTCAAACCTATTCTCGTAGCTTCCAGACTTAAAATCTGATCAGCAGAAAGCGCAACTGAAGCCTGAGGAACAAATGAGACCAACAGATGAGCAAAGGAAGAGCTGCTCTCATCGACAAGAGATGAGAAGAAGTTCAAGAATAAAGGAATCACAAATCCAGCTACATTCCCGACCTTGGCTTTGCTGAAAAAGGTTGTCAATAAGAAACTCATAGCCATTAAAGTCATTGAAAATTCCCAATGCCAAAGGAAAATCAAGCCATACGACGAGAGTTCAAACACGTAAGTTAACGCATAACTGGTCAAAAGGGAGGTGATTGTGAAGATAATGAAGTAGGTGATGAACCAAGAGAAGAAAAAGGCGCTGTTTTTCAGACCCATAATTCTCATTCCTTCACGAATTTTCTTTTCCTTTTCAGTCAAGATTCCGTTCATAAACCTCAAGGCGGGCAAAAGCAGAGGGAAGGCAATAAACATGCTGAATTGGCCTTGGAGACTTGCGCTGAAATTGTCAATGGTATATGCTTCGACAGTTCTTGAGGTAATTGTGGATTGAATTCTGGCGGCAACATTATTGGTTTCTTGTTTTAAAATGAGATTATCAATGAAATTCTGAAGCGATAAAAATCCACTGCCTGCATATTTCAACATTGTGTCCACGTCTTGGCTATTGAAAAATGATAAGTTCACTCTTAAATTCTCTATTGATCTTACAAGGCAAGGGTTTCCACACGATTGTTTCCGGTATTGGGGAGATCACCGCCGCCATAATTTGACACGTTAAATCTCAACATATATTCATATTGATTATCCACGTTATTCTTGTTGATGACCACAGCAAAGCACAGAGTTTGACGAGTGACCGAAAGAGATTCGTAATTCTCTTGAGAAGTATAATCATCAATTTCGTCATTCGAATTAAAAGCTTTTGTCGTAAATCCCGCCTTTTCTATTTTTACATTAAAAACTTCATATTAAAAACACCCCTTACGTAAAGCTTGATCAACCACATAAGCAAGGGTATCTTTCGAAGGATCCGGGACTATCGCGGCCAGCCCGCCGTTTTTGCTCGATTTGCAGTTTTTAAACAGCTTTGAAGTCATTAGCTGATCAAAAGGGAAAGCTGTTGTGTTGTAATAGGTCATTGTGGGGACGCTGATTGGTGAAGAGTTGTTTTTCAGTAAAATGAGAAGGAGACTGAAAGCAACGGGGACGAGGACCTCGAGCAAGGAAATAAACCAACTACGTTTCCAGATGATCCAGTTTTTCCTTAACAAGGCCTTCAAATGTGAAGTGCGAGTCATTGGGAAATTTTTTAAGAGGTAATTTAAATAATTTGTGATAAAGGATTCGTCAGTTGGATATTTAAAGGTGTAAAGATTCATAAAAAATTAATAAAGAGGTTTCAGATTAATTCAAGTAAAGATTTCTTTGGAAATAAATAGATAAACCTTTTTTTGGTTTTGGTTATGGTTGGCAATCCGGATTTTGTGGACTAATTTCATATTTCAATTCGCACCTTTGATCAATAAGAATTAAATCTGTATAAACACTTCTTGGTATGATAAAAGTAGCAGGTGATATAGAGAAGATTTCATTCGTATATTTATCATCTCTTGTCTTGAACTTTTTCCAAGTCTGATGTGGCTCTGAGTGTTTTCTAAAGAGCCGCCTTGAGATTCAAAAGAGCGTGGAAATATCTTAGCAAATTTCTGTTAGAAAGGCTGATGGTCAAATAAAATTTAATTCCAAAGAATTAAGGTCAGATTAAGGAAAATCCATTGATAAATTAAAATTTTATTTGCTCCATCGAAAAATACTTGAGCTTTTTACTCGTCTTCCAATCTCGACAATCTGTCCATTCGACGCTTTACGTCATAGGTCTTCATACAGTATTGATAATTGGCAAAAAATAATGATGCTCGTCTTCTCAGAAAAGCTCCTGGGGCACAGAAAGATGGCCTAAAAGGACCTTTCTTTGAACTAGAGAGAAGGAAAATTTAGGATTTCCTTTGGTTCCTTAGGCTTATTCTAGGTCGCCATTAACTGGTGATTTAACACCAAGGACTTTCTGCACAAATTTGTTGACATAACAGTGGCCGTTTAATTTTCAGTTAAAAATTAAAGACCTGAGATTTCGTTGGCAACAACATATCTTTTTATCCTTTATAAAATTCCCGCGCCTTCAAAGAGTAAACAATACTTGTCCTGCTATCCTTCACATAAGGAAATTTACCTCTTTGAGCTCCTTCTCCCGCTCACCTCAAGTAAAGAACTCAAGCCGAAGAAGTTTAAGAGTGGCAAACCTTAGCTTATTTGAAAATAATTGCCGCCACCTCATTGAATCCACACAGATCGCTAATTGGGTCTAAAATAATTTTTCTGAAAGAGACTTTTATTGAACGTTTTAATGCCTAAAAGGAAGGCAAAGAGGTCCAATGATTCATTACCTAGCCTCATTATCCTCACTTTTTAGGTAAAAAAAATGTATTCTCTGAGAAGTGCTTTTTCGCAGGCGATTTGTAGATTTTTAAAGGATCTGAGAGAACTCCTGATCTCTCTCATGTTTTGAAACATCTCTTCTTTTTGGCTTGAAGAAGCTATTTTTGTCAACTGGAGAAGAGCTAAAAACCAAGACGCTGGAGTTTTTGTGAAGGAAAAGTTTCATCTGAAAATTTCACAAAAAGGAACACTTGAGAAGATAAAAGAAAATTTTTGAATAAATCTTTTGAAAGCTTACTTCAAACTCTTCAAATAATTTCATTTTGAATTTTCTCAGCTCATTAATTTTATCCTACTCCAATGAAGGCCGAACCAGAAGGAGTGTAATGTATTGAGTTGAAATCAAAGGAAGCCCACAATTTCTTGCACAGTTGATGAAATCTCGAAAAAATTTGTTCTTTACAAAAAAAAATCTTCACAAGCCTCAACAAAATTTTTTTTGTAGTTTGTCTCAAAGGAAGGGGCTTGAAAGTCAACAAGGAACCAGGAAAGAAAATTTTGACAAATTTTTCGAACGAACAGCTGAAATGAGTGAAATAAATTTTTTTTGAATTCGTCAAAATTGATAGAGGTTGAATGACAAGGTTTCAAAGGAAGATTTCCAGAGTTGTTACTGGAGATTTCGTTTTCGCCTGAAAATCAAACTTTTCATGAATTCTTTTTTTGGTCGATAAGTTTACATTTCACAAAAAAATTTTCAAGTTCTTTTTTTAATCTCCAAAGCTATCAAAATTAAAAAAAAAATCATTCAAACTCATTCTGGGCCCAAAGAAAATTCAATAAAGGATTGAACAAAAGCTATTCTCAAAAGCTCTAGAATTTTCACCTCGAACAATTTCAAGAGTCAAAGCCAATTTGGATTAGAAAATCTCACATCAACTTCGGAGCTAAAAGCCCTTTAAGTCCAGCCAAATATTGTCTAAAGCTCAATTTTTGACAAAATTTTGGTGAAACTTTTTTCACACTTTGAGACAAAATTTGAGTAAGACCTTTTTTCTTACAAAAAAACGAAAAAAAAATTTTAACGAATTTTTGTCATTTCTCCAAGTCCGAATTGTTCTTCCATAAATTTTTTGGAAATTCATTTTAAAAGTTAGAAACAATCATATTCAGGTTGAAAATCAATTTTGATTCAAGTTAAGTAAATCAGAAGCTGAGTTCGCATGAATTTCGACCAATTTCATTAGAGTCAAACCCATGTTTCCGAAAGACTTCTGTCAAGAAAGAATGAAGGATACCATCTTCCCTTTTTTTTAATCTTAAAAAATTGAAAGTTTTAAATTAATCAATTCCATAATAACAAGTTCTTGATCGGAAATTAGTTCATTATCTTTTCAAAGGTCACGCCAAGAAAAAATATTTGAAAAATGAAATTTTATCTAAAGGGGAAAAAATCTTTTTGAGAAATGAAATTGTGACTCAAGGTCTGAATCCCTCGGAAAATCTCTGCACAGCTTTTCAACCCCTTATTTTCTTGAATTTTTCTCATGTCATTTTCCCGTTTTTTCCGGAGGATTTTTCCATCCCAATAAATTAATAAGTATAATTTTTTTTACAAATTTCTTAAGCAATAATTTTCAAGAGCTCAATAAATATTACGCACGCACACACACACAATATAACAACAACCAACCCTTAATTCCATATTAATCTGAAGACTTGCGGATTTCCTTTGAAGAGATTCTTGGGATCTTCAATGAAGTACGAAGAACATTGTGAACAGTATTCTCTTTGGCAGCAAAATTATTGAAAATCTGTTCGATACTGCCTTGTCTTATCGAGTATTGTTGAATTTTTAATTGCGATTTCTAAAAGAAAAAAATTATAATTTCTATCAAAAAATTTTGAATACATGATTTTCAAGCAGACCAAAGAAGTTTCCGATGGTTATATTATTTGAAGCTTTGAATCGATAGAACGATTGGAAATGCTCAATAACACTGATCTCTCCAAAATTCTCTCTGAAGAATCCCTATTAAAAATATTACTTTCCACACTCTCAATTATCCCTCTTACTTGTAACTGATTACCATGCTTTTCAATGAGAACCCATTCAACCAAAAGTTCAGCTGAAATTTTGCCCTTGTTAAGCTCAGCGAAAATTGCTGAACCTGTTCCATCTTCCTTGATTTCATGCATGAGATCTTCAGCATTTAAGCTATGAAGCACTGCCCCAAGTGAAGGTCTATCAATGGTTCCTTGATATCCAGGCTCTAATCTCTGAATAACAGCGTCGATCTCTGCTTTCACTGGAGGCTCTAATTTCACTTCAATTTCATAGCCTCCACCAAACTTATTCTTGATATGCTGAGATGTTCCAATACACTCAAGATTGCCGCTGACCATGATACCCATCTTGGTAGCAAGAGCTTCAGCTTCTTCCATTGAATGGGTTGTGAGGATAATAGAAGATTGTTTTCTTTCTCTTGAGATTCTTGAGATAACGTTCCACATAAATCTCCTGGCTTCAGGATCCATGCCAGTTGAAGGCTCATCAAGGAAAACGACCGGAGGATTGCCAATCATAGCAATAGCAACAGATAATTTTCTCTTGTTGCCTCCACTGTATGTTCCAGCAGGAATATTTTCATATTGCTTGAGGTTCATCTCAACCAAATGCTTCTCTACCATTCTTCCTCTGATTGCGTTAGGGATACCTTTTATGGCAGCATAGAGGTATAAATGTTCTTTAGCGGTTAACAGATCCAATATAGAATCGAACTGAGGGCAGTAGCCGATGTTTCTTTGGGCTTCCTTCAGGTTCTCGGGAATTTCATAGCCGTTAATATAAGCTCTTCCACTCGTCTGAGTATAATCTCCAGACAAGATCTTGAAGGTGGTAGTTTTACCAGCTCCGTTAACACCCAACAGAGCAAAGCATTCACCGTTCTTGACGCCAAAAGAAAGTTGGTCAACAGCAACTTTGTATTGGCCACCTCCAATGGGGTAAACTTTTCTGAGTTTATCAACTTTAATCGTGTAGGTTTGGTTATCAGAAGCTTCAACCTCCTTCTTCTCTCTTTCAACATCTTCATCCATCTCTTTTGGTACATAAGCAACCTTGTCTTCCCTTTAAAAAATTATTACATTTATCATCAACCCCTCCAATTTACCCAGACAAAGCAGTGTTTAGCCCTTGCTTATTTTTCAAAGCTTCAACCACAAAGATGAGAATTGGATAGAGAAGTCCACCAATAGCCAGGAATAGCAAGTCACCTCCAGTCAAATCCATGTCATAGGTATCCATTTTCTTACCAAATATGGCACTAAACATATCCCGGCTTCAATAAAGTTAACAAAAAAACCTCAACCCACTAAATTACTTGGCAAGGTTCAATAAGCCATAGGTCATGGAGAAGGAAGGGAAGATCCGAAATATCCACTGAATGACCTGACTAGCGTTTCTCGTCGAGTCAAAAATCTTCAATAACATAACTACCAGGCCCAGAATAAAACCAGTGCAGAAATTGAAAAAGAATGAGGCAATCTGAGCAGTCCCGTAATTTCTGAATAAAAAGGCCGTCAAGTACACAAAGGGGATGATGGCGAAGCCGTACAAAATAAATTCGAGCCATAAAGCTCCAAGTTTGTCACCATCAATTAAAGCATGGGCCTCCAAGACAATGGCTGCCAGGACATTTATCACAGCAGGAATCAGATATTTGATAATATCAACAAAGAAGTTGGAGATCCAGTATGCGAGAGTTGAAACTCCTGACACAATCTGCTGATGTTTGGCGTTACATTCTCTTTCCTTGACGATATAAGTGATCAAGCTTGCAGGCAAAAGACTCATAGCAATGGCCAGCACAAAGGCATAGACCACACCGCTGGCAATCTGATCAATCTTTTTCTCTCCTGAACTCTTATGGAATGGAGCGTTAACCACAGTAATCGTCTTGCTGCTATCTCCTGTAGCTGCCCTCAAGATAGCATTGTTGATCTTGTTCATTGCGTAAGGGGAAGCCTCCTGAGCTCTCGTGTCCAAAAATGCAGTATAAGCATAAGTCTCAGTTCCTTTATCATAGGAATTCATCAGCACACTGAAGACGTTAACGGGTGAAGTGAGAATTGGCCCTTGGTCATGAACAACTTGAGCATCAAAGGCAGCTAAAGTGTTGGCTGTTACTGCTGTTGGATTAATATCAGCAGCACTGTTGAAATTTTTGATGAAATCAGGATCAATGGCAGCGCCTCCAGTTGGGATAATAGAGTTATAATCCATTTGGAATTTAAAGTCATACATAGAGTCATTCAAAATCAACGTTGGGATTTCTTTACTGGCTTTTGAGTTGGCGAGCAAGATTCCTCCAATAACCATCAACACGGGGAGGATCAGCTCACACATCATTCCTCTTTTGTCTCTTTTGAGATAATGCAGTCTCTTTTTGACAAGAGCCTCAAAGTGAGTGCAAAACAGAGAGAATGAGCCCTTCGTTCTGTCTCTTTCGATATTATAGTCATCCAAGTCAAAACTATCATCATCATCATCATCATCATCAGCTTTTACATCCAGACTAGCCTCATCCTTTTTCTGGTAATGTTTCTCAGGAGCTGCAATCTTGGCCACGTTCAAAAACACTTCTTCTAAAGTGGTGACAGAAATACCATAGCTGTTGACTCCAAGTTTCTCAAGATTCTCATCCAACTCATTCAAAAGACCTTGGAACTTGGGAGCAGACTCCAGGGGGAGTTGCAAGGCAAATTCAGCAGAGACGTCTGACAGCACTTTACTCTCAGGGATATGCTTTTGAACAAGCTGTTTAATGGGCTCACTAGACACATTGATATCCTTCTTGACCATGGTCAAATTATAACCGATACCAAACTTGGACTTCAAGAACAAGGGACTTCCCAAGCATTTGAGTTTTCCTTCAGCCATGATACCGATTCTATCACCAAGATAATCAGCTTCATCCATAAAATGAGTGGTAAGGAGAACAACTCTGTCGTGTTTATAGTTCTTGAGCATATCCCACAACTTTCTTCTAGCACTGGTATCCATACCAGACGAGGGCTCATCCAACAAGATAAATTTGCTTCCTCCAATGAAGGCCATACCAATTGATAATTTTCTCTTTTGGCCTCCTGACAAGTTCTTTGAGAAATAATCCCTCTTTTCGCCAAGGCCAATGTCCATAATAGTCTTCTCTACTTCTTCGGGAATTCTCTCAGCATCCACTCCTTTGAAGACAGCATACATTTCCAGATGCTCTTTGACAGTCAACCCATCAAACAAGATGTCATGTTGAGGACAGATACCCATGGTTTTTCTGATTTCTTCAAGGTCCTCTTTGATATCAAGTCCAAACACTTTAGTACTTCCTGAGGTGGAACCATACAAACCAGTGATCATAGAAATGGTGGTGGTTTTTCCTGCGCCATTGTGACCCAGTAAAGCAAAGATTTGACCCTTATACATATTGAAAGAGACACCATCTACTGCCACTTTCCCATTGTCAAAGACTTTCTTCAGGTTCTCAACTTGAATGGATTCATTTGACTCATCTTGAGCCAACAAAGCGTTCCCAGCCGCCTCCATATTGTCTTCTTCCAATGAATCCTTTCTTCTAATCGAGCTTTGTCTTCTCTTTTTATTCTGCTTACTTCTCATTAAGCAGAATAAGGGATGTTTTCTGATACCAAATTCGCTTGGCAGAACCTGGTCAAAGTAACTTCCCAACGCGATAAACAACACAAAATCAATCGCCATCACAATAAAGTGATATATCGCTTTATAATTGTTCACTTGCAAACCCACTGTGTCAACAGTTAACCCGATTCTTGTGGCCTCAAAGCCGAGAATTTGATCTGCAGAAAAGCTAATAGATGCCTGAGGGACAAATGAGACGATAAAGTGAGCCGCAGAAGAGCTCTCAGCATCGACAAGAGACTTGAAGAAGTTCAAAAATAAAGGAACAACAAAGCCAGCCACATTACCGACCTTGGCCTTACTGAAAAAGGTTGTCAATAAGAAGCTCAGAGCCATTAAGGTCATTGAAAATTCCCAATGCCACAAGAAAATCAGCCCAAATGATGAGAGTTCAAAGACTTTAGTTAGTGCCCAGGAGACCAAGAATGAGATGATTGTGAAGATGATAAAGTAAGTAATGAACCACGAGAGGAAAAAGGCACTATTTCTCAGGCCCATGATCTTCATTCCTTCACGGATTTTCTTTTCCTTTTCAGTCAAGATTCCATTCATGAATCTCAATGAAGGTAAGAGTAAGGGGAAGGCAATAAACATGCTCATTTGGCCTTGGAGATTTGCGCTGAAATCGTCGATTGTATATGCTTCGACGGTTCTTGAAGTGATTGTTGAGCCAATTTTTGCGTCTGTATTCCCAGTTTCTTTTTGTAAAATGAGGTTATCAATAAAGTTTTGAAGCGATAAGAAGCCGCTGTAACCATATCTAGTCATCGTGCTGATCTCTTGGCTATAAAAATTATTCAATTTAACCCTCTCAATATCTCTTACAAGGAAAGAGTTTCGACACGGTTATTTCCAGGATTGGGAAGCTCACTGTCTCCATAATTAGAGACGTTGAACCTCAGCATGTACTCATATTGATTATTTACGTTATTCTTGTTCAGAACCACGGCAAAACACAAGGCTTTACCGTCTTTAGCCAATGATGGATAGTCTGCCTGTCCTGTATAATCGTCAATTTCTTGATTTGTATTGAACGATTTTGTTGTAAATCCCGCGTTTTCTATTTAATAAAATTAAATTTCTCTTGTAAAAATATCTCTTACGTAAAGCTTGATTGACATCAAAAGCAAGAGAATCCTTCGAGGGATCAGGAACGATCGCAACCATACCGCCTTTCTCAGTCGATTTGCAGTCTTTGAAATAAAAAGGGTTCAAGACTGAATCATAGCTGAGAGAAAAGAAAGTTTGGTTGTAATATGTCATTGTAGGGACGCTCACAGGGGAAGAGTTCTCTTTGAGTAAAATGAGAAGTAAGCTGAAAATGACAGGGATGAGGATCTCAAGCAAGGAAATACACCAACTGCGTTTCCATAGGATCCAGTTTTTGTTTAGCAAAGCCTTCAAATGTGAAGTCGAGGCCATGAGGATTTTTTTAGAGAATTAAAAAATTTTGTTATTGAAATAATTAGTCAGTTGCTATTTATAGGCGTAACGACAAATAGGTTTGATTGGGAAATAGATGAATCTAATTTAGGATGCGATTAAACTCCTCTGAAAAAAATTGAGATTGATTTGTAGTGCGAATTCATATGAAATAAATTGCAGAAAAAATTTAGGGAGATTATTTTTCAAGATTTCTCTATGTGCTTTTAAAACATTTCAGCCAGATTAAAGAGCTATTTCTCTTGGTCTTACCCCTTCTTTTTGCTATTTTTCTTGGCTATCTTAAGAATCCTGATCTTTTCCAGGTCTCTGAACATGATTTCGGCGAAAGTCTTATCTATATCCATCATAAGTTTCGAAGAAGATTTGTGTGATACAGTACAATGCTTAAATAAAACTTAATTCCTAAATAAATTAAGGTTAGCTGTTAGTTTAAGGAAAATGATATTTTTTGCAAACTTAATTTTATTGGGTTTAATCTCAAAAATACCCTTTCAAAGTTTTCGTCATAGCCACCTCCTTTCCTAATTACCGAAAGAGCTTCCATTAGCCATTCAGAAAAGAGATCTGAGTCCAATATGAAAGACCAAGATGAAATTCTCCTCTCGTTTCCATCAGTCGGCGATTCATTCAAAATTTTCGGGTCCAAATTTGTTGACATAACAGCTGATTCTTTTTAATCTTCAATTAAAAATCCGAAAAATCCTGCTCCTCTTCGAGCTTTCATAGAGGATTTGAAACCTTTCAAACGACTTTGAGACGATTCCCTTCGTCTCTAAAACCTTGAAATGCTTCTTCTATTTTGAGTCTTAAAGAAACAATAGAAATAGTCAACCCGTTAAAAAATTATTACCCCCTTTATTAAATTATCCTCCCTCTTTTTTGTGGCGTCCTAGCAAGAAATAGACCCCTCTCTTTTCGAAAAAGGAAAGAACCCTCGAAAATCTCTGGGGAAAAATTTTCAATTGAGGTTTTTCTCTCCGTATGGCAATGCAAAAAAAAGCTCAACAAAGAGAGTTTTTTTCTGTCACAAATCTTAAAGCCCTCACTTTCTGCCAGGCCTTTTCCATCTTCTCATTTAATTTCTTTTCTCCTTCATCTCTCTTCTCAAAAAAGAACAAGTCCTGGACACAGTCCCTCAACGCCAAGAGCCGCAACTTAGGAAGTTTGACTGAGAAAAGGGATTTAAATATTAAGGAATTTACCCTAATTTAAATACCTGGCGTGTGATGTTATTCATCTAATCGATAAAGATTTAGTCTTTAAATTGTGATCTAAAGGTGTCTTTTGATGAGGACAATTTCATTTTTGAGAGTCCAAAACCTTGGTTCGAGGTAAGATCAAACAAAATTCGCGAGAAGGGGACTGGGATTTATAACACTTGGATTCCAAGATCCAATCGTTGGGAAAAAATTATCTCAAGATAAATGAGATTCAGCAAAGCAATTAAAATAAAGACTTGAATAGAAAAAATCACTTCCTATTTTTTTGAAAGCAAAAGAATTTTCTCAGATCCTTTTCTATGAATTTCAAAATGTTCTCCTTAATCCCTTCAAAAAAAAATTTTTTTATTGGTCAGAATCGTCAGAATTTTGTCAGTCATTCCAGATTTCTGGATTTTTCTAATTTTAACAAAAAAAACTGTTTTTCCCTATGTTTTCTATAGGTTTTTCAAACAAAACAAAAAAAAATTTGAAAAAAATTTCAGCAAAAAGGCTCTAAAAAATTTTTCTTTCAACAACTCTGCCCTTACCTTCAAAAGAGATTTTTCATCAGGGTTTGGAAACCTCCAGATTTTAGAAAAGTTGTCCAGATTTTGTCCGGGTTTTTTTTTGATCCTAGGATTTTGAAGAAAGAAAATTTTCCTAATTTTCTCGAGATTTCTCTACCAACGAAAAAAATCGAACAATAAAAAATTATTCTGAAAAAATTTAATTGAGTCTCCTGAATGAAATTTCTTCAATTCAAAGACAATCTATTCAAAGAAATAAATATTCAACGACCATTCTGGCTCAAAATGTGACATAAATTTTTTGAAAAATATTTCTTCTAAAAACTTGAAAACACAAAAAGTATGAAAAATATGAGTGAAATAGCAAAAAAAAAAAGGTTTCTCATTTTCGAGAAATTTTTACTCTAGGCTCTGGATTCATCGGGAAAATGGTCCGGATGGATTTTCAAACTCCCAAGTTCTGAACCCTGTTTTTCATGTCTCTTCACCACTCATAAAGTTTGAATGAAGAAAAATCATCACTCAAAATCAGACAAAATTTGAGAAATACCACCGAAAAAGGTAGCTGCACTTTCTAAAAATCTTTTTCGGGGTTTTCTGGATATTTTCGAGTTGAGAACTCCAGACCCTTTTTTAGACTTTTTGTCATTGTTTTGAGAGATGACAAAAATTTATTTTTTATTTCATGACATTTTTGACCTTTGAAAATTTCAAGACTGGAGAATTTGGTGACCTCATCTTTGGTCGATTTTTTGTTTAAAGAATTCTTTTGATTTTGTGAAAAATTTTTCAATAGTTCAAAGAGGATCATTTCAAAAAGAGTTGTTTTCGAGTTTTTCCTAAATGTTGGTCAGAAAATGCCAAAAAAATTCTGATTGAATAAATTCTCGAGGGATTACGGTAAAATCTTTCATTTTTGAGCAATTCAAAAAACAGGAGAAATCCTCCTTCAAAAAAATCTTTCATGACATTTTAATAAAAAAAAAATGGATCCAGGCCAAAAAATATTTGAAAAAAAATTCTTTTGGTACTGAAGAAAATTCTTTCAGAAGTCAAATCAGTTTTAGAAGAAAAAGATTTTTTTCATGAGATTTGAGACATTGCGGATATTTTAGACGTATTCATTATCCAATATGTGAATCAAAATCTTTATTAATTTTACATATTTTGGTTGGCTTATGAAAATGAACTTCTAACATGACAAAGATAATTAAACAATTTCTCCTTGAAAGCCACTGCCAAACAAAAAAAATTCATTATACAATAACTTTTCAAAAAAAAAGTCTTCTGTTCCAAAAAAATCTGGTCCACTTAAACCTGCTCTGTTGCAGCAAAAGCATTAAAGATTTGTTCGATACTTCCTTGTCTGATGGAATACTGCTGAATATTCAATGGACCTTTCTAAACAAAATCATTAAGAACTTTCTTCAAAAAAATTTCTTTACATTTTTCTCCATTAGACCAAAGAAGCTTCCAACAGTAATCTGATTCGAAATTTTGAACCGATAAAACGATTGGAAATGCTCCAAGAGCTTCACCTCTCCAAAATTCTTCTTAAAGAATTCCTATTCACACGTAAATTACTCGAACCCTCTCATATCAAATACCTTTAATTGATTCCCACAGTTTTCAACCATAATCCATTCAACCACAAGACTAGGCGAAACCTTTCCTTTTCTCAGATGTGCAAAAATCACGGACCCTGCTCCAAACTCTTTAATCTCATTCTTCAAATCCGAAAGCTTCAAATAATCAAGCACCTTTTCCACTTGAGGTTTCGTCAAAAGCCTCCTGTATTGAGGGTCCAATTTCCCCAATACATAAAGAATTTCTTCTCTTGTCGGCACTTCTAGCTTCACTTCCACCTCATAACCTCCTCCGAACTTACTTTTGATATGCTGAGAAGTCCCGATACACTTTAGATTTCCACCTACCATGATCCCCATTCTGGTCGCAAGGGCCTCAGCTTCTTCCATTGAATGGGTCGTCAGGATAATAGAAGACTGCTTTCTTTCTCTGGAGATCCTTGAAATGACGTTCCACATGAATCTTCTGGCTTCAGGATCCATACCAGTTGAAGGTTCGTCGAGGAATACAACAGGTGGATTGCCGATCATCGCGATTGCCACTGATAATTTTCTCTTGTTACCACCAGAGTAAGTTCCTGCAGGGATATTTTCATATTGCTTGAGATTCATTTCAAAAAGGTGCTTCTCGACCATTCGTTCTCGGAGGGCTTCCGGGATTCCCTTGATGGCAGCGTAAAGTTCGAGATGCTCCCTAGCTGTCAGAAGGTCCAGAATAGAATCAAATTGAGGACAATAGCCGATATTACGTTGAGCTTCTTTGAGGTTTTTGGGGATCTCAAAGCCGTTAATAAAGGCTTGACCTCCCGTTTGAGTGTAATCACCAGAAAGGATTTTGAATGTGGTGGTTTTACCAGCTCCATTGACGCCGAGTAAGGCAAAGCATTCGCCGTTTTTCACACCAAATGAAAGCTGGTTTACGGCAACTTTAAAATGGCCTTTGCCCAAGGGATAAACCTTTCTTAGTCTGTCAACTTTAATGGTATATGCTCGATTAGTTGAGGCTCGAATATCTCTCATCTCTTTCAATACGTCATCATCAATCCTTCTTGGCACATATGGCTGTGTGTGATCCCTTTATTCCAAGTATTAATATGATTTTATTTCTCAGAATTATCTGTACCTGGAGAAGATCGAGCCGGGGCTCTTTCTGTTTTTGAGATTTTCAACCACAAAAATGAGCACTGTATAAATCACGGCACTTAAAACCAGAAAGATAATATCTCCTCCTGCCAGACTTGCGTCCATTGCGGGAATAAGGCTACTTTTTCCTTCCGTCATGGTGTAAACTTCTCGACTAAAATAACATTAGTTTTAAAACCATTTAACTCCATATTACTTTGCGAGACTGAGAAAACCATGAGCCATAGCAAAAGAAGGCAAGGGTCTCAAGAGCCGAGTGAGCATATTGGCCATTTTTGCGGTGGAGTCAAAGAGCTTTAGTAATGCAGCAACAAGTCCAAGAATAAACCCTGTACAGAAATTAAAGAAGAAGGCGGCAATTTGCGCAGTTCCATAATTTCTGAACAGGAAAGCCGTCAAATACACAAAGGGGATGATGGCGAAGCCATAAAATATAAAAATAAGCCAAAGAGCTCCCAGCTTATCGTCATCGATGAGCGCATGAGCGCCCATGGCCATGGCTAATAAGGCATTGAGAATCGCAGGGATCATGTACTTGATGATATCAACAAAGAAATTCGAGGCCCAGTAAGCTTTGATTGAGACTCCCGAGACGACCTGCTGGTGCTTTGCGTTAAATTCTCTTTCTTTGACAATATATGTGATGACACTTGCAGGGATAAGACTCATAGCGATACCAAGAACAAAAGCATAGATCAGCCCGCTGAAGACTTGATCAATTGACTTGGCTCCTGTTGTCTTGGCAAATGGAGCACAGATAACGGTGATTGTCTTCTTGTCATTGTTGGTAGCGGCTCGGAGAATAGCATTGTTGATCTTGTTCATCGCATATGCTGAGCCTTCTTGAGCTCTGGTGTCCAGAAACGCTGTATATTTATACTTATCCAAAATCTTATCATATGAGTTCATAAAGACGCTGAAAACGTTAATGGTCGATTTTAGGCTTGTTCCTTGATCGCTGACCACCTGTTTATCGAAATTTGCCAATGTTGTAGCTGAAACCCCATTTGGTTTTATCCAATTAGTGTTGAAATTCTCAATAAAATTGGGATCAATGGAAGCTCCACTTCCAGGTACAATAGAATTATAATCCATTTTAAACTTGTAGCCGTACATAGAGTCATCAATGGGCAAGGCTTCTATGTCACCTCCAGCAGCTGAATTGGCGATCAAAATGCCTCCGATAACCATTAATATTGGAAGGAGGATCTCGCAGACGAGGCCTCGTTTGTCTCTCTTGGCATATTGGGCTCGCTTTTTGACAAGGGCGACGAAGTGAGTGCTGAAAATGTTCCAGTCACCTCGAATACGATGAATATTCACGTTGTAGTTGTTGAGATCATCTTTGATAGCGAGCTTAGTGTGGTTGTTGTTCTTTTGGAAATGCTTGTAAGGAGCTGCGATTTTTGCCACATTCAAAAAGACTTCTTCTAAGGTGGTCACTGAAACGCCATAACTGCTAATTCCTAACACCTTCAACCTCCTGTCAAGATCATCAAAGAGATTTTGGAATTTAGGAGCAGATTCTAAAGGTAATTGCATTGCAAATTCCGCAGACACGTCAGATAAAACTCTGCTTTCAGGAATATGTTTCTGGATCAGCTCTTGGATTGGCTCACTCATTATGTTTATATCCCTTTTGACCATTGTAAGATTGTAGCCAATACCAAACCTTGTCTTTAAGAATAAAGGGCTTCCTAAACATTTCAGCTGGCCTTCGGCCATTATTCCGATTCTATCTCCAAGGTAGTCAGCTTCATCCATGAAATGAGTCGTCAATAATACGACTCTGTCATGTTTATTATTTTTGAGCATATCCCAGAGCTTTCTTCTTGCACTGGTGTCCATACCTGAAGACGGTTCATCAAGCAAAATAAACTTCGAACCTCCAATGAAAGCCATCCCGATGGACAGTTTCCTCTTTTGACCTCCTGACAAATTCTTTGACAGATAATTCTTTTTTTCAGCAAGGCCAATATCCATGATAGTTTTGGCAACTTCATATGCGATATTCTTCGATGGAACTCCTTTGAAGACCGCATACATTTCCAGATGCTCCTTCACTGTCATATTATCAAAGAGGATATCATGCTGAGGACATATACCCATGGTTTTTCTCACTTGTTCAAGGTCATCATTGACATCAAGCCCAAAAACCTTCGTGCTTCCTGAAGATGGTTCAAATAACCCTGTCATCATGGAGATAGTTGTCGTTTTGCCTGCACCATTATGCCCTAATAAAGCAAAGATCTGGCCTTTGTACATGTTGAAAGAGACGTTATTCACAGCCAATTTCCCAGTATCATAAACTTTCGTTAAATTTTGTACTCTAATGGACTCATTAGCTTGGTCTTGTAGCCTCATCGCATTGGAAACTTGCTCGAAATTAGGTGAATGATATTGCTGAACTCTCACATTCTCATTTCGATTTCTCAAGTCTTCCTTTCTTCTGAGGCAAAACAGAGGATGTTTCCTGATGCCAAACTCACTGGGAAGCACTTGATCTAAGTAGCTTCCCAGCAATACAAACAGAATAACATCAAGCAGCATTGCCAAATAATGCAAGGTCATCTTGTAATTCCCCAAAGCAAGAGACACAGTATCAGAAGTCAGCCCAACCTGAGCAGCTTCTAGGTCCAAAATCTGATCAGCAGCGAGGCCAACAGAGGTTTGTGGGGCAAGAGAGATGAAAAAAAGAGCACCAGAAGACGAGTCAGAGCTGGCAGCTGATTGGAAAAAGCTAAAGAAAAGTGCGATAACAAAGCCAGCGACGTTGCCAACTTTGGCTCTGCTGAAGAAAGTTGAGATTAAAAAGCCGAGACACATGAGAGCTAGAGAGAATTCCCAATGCCAAAGGAATATAAGGAACAGAGAAGAGTGTTTGAAGATGGATTTTAAAGAGATGGAGACCATCAGGGAAATGATTGTAAAGATGATGAAGTAAGTGATAAACCAAGAGAGGTAAAAAGCGCTGTTTGTGAGGCCCATAATTTTCATGCCTTCTCGAATCTTCTTTTCTTTTTCAGTCATTATTCCATTCATGAACCGTAAATAAGGAAGGAGCAAAGGCAAAGCGATAAACATGCTGAGCTGCCCTTTGAGACTTGAGAAAAGATCATCCTCAACATGGGCTTTAACGGTCCTAGAAGTGATCGTAGAGTCGATTTTGGCAGCGGGGTTTGATGTCTCTTTTTGTAAAATGAGATTGTCAATAAAGTTTTGCAGCGATAAAAATCCACTTCTGCCATATAAAATCATTGAATCGAGGTCTTGGCTATTCCATAAAGGTTAATTAATTTCACCAAGAATAAGGTCCTTACAATGCGATGTTATCGACTCTGTCGTTGGCGGTATCGGGGATGTCAGCATCACTATAGCTTGAGACGTTAAACCTGAGCATGTATTCATAGTGATTATTGGCTCCATTTTTGTTGATAACCACTGCAAAACACAGGGTTTTTCCGTCTTTTGCTAGTGATGTGTAGTCTGTCTGCGATGTGTAATCGTCAATTTCTGCGTTGTTTTTAAATGATTTCGTCGTAAACCCTGCATTTTCTAAAGGAAAAATGAGAAATTCTCTTCATAAAAAAAAATATTACTTAAGGCTTCATTGATATCATAAGCAAGATCATTTTTAGAAGGATCCGGGACAATCGCGACAAGACCGCCATTTTTGTCATCTTTGCAGTTTTTAAAGTATTTTGTGTCAAGGACTCCGTCATAATTGAAAGAGTAATGAGGAGCTTGGTTGTAATAAGAGATGGTAGGGATGTCTTCACTTGAAACGGCAGAGCGAAATCCCATTACTATTTGAGAGAAAATGAAGGGGATAAGAAGCTCACAGAGAGAAATGCACCAACTACGCCTCCAGAGAATCCAGTTTTTCTTTAATAAAGCCTTAAGATGGGAGGGCTTGTGGCTGGAGTTGAGGTTCATAATGGATTAATATTAAAGTGTTTATATTTTGTCAGTTGGAGAAAAGTAGAAATAGAAACAGAGATTTATTTTAATAATTGGGTGAATGGTAAGAGAGCTTTTAATTTAAGGTTAGCTTGATTAAAATAAGGTGAATGAATTTAGGGATTTTGTTCAGTTTTATTTCCATCAAAATCAACATTATTTTTCCTCAAATACTGTTGCATAAAACTTTAGAGTCAAGGTTTGTCTCTGCTTGCTAAAGCTCTGGCAGGATTCTCTATGGTTTAGTGAAGAAAATCCCCTCTCGCACTTGAGACTGACACTCTTGAGAAATAAGGGTTCCTTGATAAAAACAGAAAAATCTAAGGTCTAATGGCCCCGGATTCTGCTTAATCAGTTTCTAACAACTCTTCTATATTTTCCTACAAGCTTAATTAATATCCAATAAGAAGAAGATTTTGCCAGAGAAGCTTTAGGGGACTTTGTAGGCCTCATCTTTAGCTTACAAATGCTTTCAGTAAGAATGCTGGTCCCTTGGGAGGAAAAAAGGCAGAAGCTATTTGAAAATCCAACGTTTTCTCACAGCAAAGTATTTGACTTTTAAATAAAACGAAGATTGTGAGACAAATTAATGGTTCCAATAAAATTTTAGTTGAAAGCAAAAGATTTTAGATTAAGGACAGATTAAGGTCACAATCATTACGAAATTCAAACCAATTTTCTCATATAGAAATGGAACAACTCTCTGTAATTTGAATGGACAGCAGGAGATCAATCCCAAATCCCCTTGCAGGATTAAATAAAGTAGAGAAAAATGTAATTTCTTCTTGAGTACATTGGTATTCGGAAAGCAAACCTGGGAGGTTCTCTGATTTCCAGTCTGTCTATGCCTTTTTCACCACTCTGTATTCAGCTCAGGGATCTGTTTTGAAGAGTTCTTTCAGAATTTTTTTCTCTTTTGCTTGTAAACTGACCTTTAACATAATCAAGTGGAACATAATTGAGACCGAAAAGCCAAAGGAACCTCTCAGTCCCAAAGCTTGAAAATAAGAGGCTCAGAGTTTCTCTGTGGAGTTAAAATTCAGAGGAACAGTTGTAAATTCATTAGAGCTGATTAAATTTTGTGGAAGCTCGAAAATTCTATTGATACAATAAAAACCTGGTCTTCTTAGCGATTTTATAAAGGACCTCATGAGTCACCAATCAAAGCAAAGCAAAGAAAATAAGGCCCTAGGGAGTCAGTAAGCTTGTTAAAAGAGACGTTTTTGTGGAGGAAGATCATACGAAAAATTCAAATTCAGGATTTTTCCTTAAATTACCTTGAGATTCCTTTGATAGTGTTTTTTTTTTCCTTGAACGTGGGTCAGATTTCTATAATTGGATAAATACAGTAGTCATTTTCTATAAACCTGAGAGAAGAATATTTTCCGACTTCATAAAACAGAGATTTTCTAGGTCTTCAATTAGCGGAAATAGTCTCTCTCTTTAGAAAAGTGGAAAAATGTTAGGATTGGCAAAGAAATCCTAACAGTTTAATTTTAAACTCTCTTAAGATTTAAGGGAAAAACCTTTTAAATAATGTAGGGTCAGTCAAATTTTTATAAGAAAAGAGGCCGTAAAGTTTTTCTGGCAACCACGGTAAAAACAGTGAGAATTTGTCTTTTTGAGAGGGGTCTTGATGTTGAGGACTTATTAAAAGCTGAAAAAAGAGTGTGGCTTAAAAATAGTAAAAGCGAGCAGCAATTCACCTTAATTTAAAAATAATAGACAAAAAATTCGAACTCAAAAAGTAATTTAAGGAGAAAAGTAATTCAGGGTAAATTGTGAAGTTTCAAACCGAGCATTTAAACAACCGTTGAAAGCTCTCCCTCTTTTAATCTTTTCCATCTGAGCAATCAAATGCACGACTAGAGTAGCCTTCCACTGAGCTCTTTTGATGTCAGTACTTAGAAGAATTTTTTAGGAAGTCACATCTTTGGGCCATATTACTCTGAAAGTGAGGCTTTTGCACAGATATATGACCATTAAAAAATGGATTTTTTTCAGGGAGGATCAAGCGTCCCCTTTTTGGCCGGTTTTGAGGTTTTTAACGGGGTATCTGGAAAATGAATGAGTTCAGATTTTCTTTTGGACAATTAGCCGTTAAAATTCAATAGCAATGTTCTGATCTTCCGAAGGAAAGGATATTTTTCGAAAGCTTAGCTTTTTATTCGAAAAGGAAAGGGTCAGTTTTGAGAGCTTTGAGCGATAATGAGAAGATACTGAATCGACAAAAAATACTTGGGAGATATTTTTTCTTTGTTTTTAAATAAAATTTTATGTTGAATCTGATTCGTTAGAGAGCAGTTGGAATCATTGGGATCATGGCCAATCAACAAACTCTCCATAAATGGAGGAAAACTTGACCAGTTTTCGAGCCAGAAGAGACACAATGATTTGGAAGCCATGGCGATCTTGATCTTGGAGGCAATTCAAGGATTTCAAGGATTTCCGCCGCTGGCTGATTAAATGGAAGAAAAATGTTACTTTCTTCAGTTCAAAACATTATGGCTCCAAAAATGAGTCCTCTTCTCCCCTAAGGTTTGGTAGTAGCTCGTGAAGTTACATTGCAAGAGAGATAGGGAGAAGATTAGCTCTGCAAAAGAAAGTTCAGGATAATCTCTTATTGATTTTTACGGCTCGAAACATATTCTCATAGCAGGCTTAAAATTTATCTCATACTTTTTCAAACAGTGAATTTTCTCAGGCCAAGAGGATTAGACTTAAGATCTTAGGGTATGAGTATGGATTTAAAAAGGAAGCAGGGAGAAATTTGACCATAAAATCACTTTGGTGACATCCATATGCGGTGAATTCTAGCAATGATATTTAGGCTATGAGAAGCGCTAATTTCAAAACATAAACTGAAGAAAGGATCAAGAAATTTTTTTTTGGAAAATTTAAAAGAGGGAACTTCTGAATTCTTGGGGGAGCCCTGTTGTTCACGTGAATATTTTAAACTAAAAGTTCATGTAAAAACCAGATATTCCCTCTCAGGATTTTGACTTCTCCATATTTTTACTTGAAGAAAATACCTGCATTCATTTAAGTTTAAAACACTTTCCAATAAAAATTTTATTTTCTTCGATAAACATAAGGAAAAGTGATCTTTTGACCAGTAATAGGAGGGTTAATTTTTCAGCTGAAACATTTCTACGAAGAGTTTTTGCTCTCAGAATCAAACAGGAAGACAGGCAGTCAAGTCTGTTTTTGAATGAAGCGGAATTAAGAGTTTAAATTTTAACAGGAAATTTCCCTTAATCTATTCTTAATTTAAGTTTGATCCTTTAATTTTTATTTTGATCATTTCTTACTCAGAAAATCTAATGACTGTTACGATATAGAAATTTTCAGGCAGAAACCAGACAGTTCTTTTTTTCATCTTTTAAAAAAGTTCAACAGAAAATTTGCTACTATTTTTCGCAAACCAAAGAATCTGGTCGGTACTAGGATCTCTTAAATTGTATTTTTTACAATTCAAAATCCCTTTCGTGTTGAAAATTCGGACCTCTTAAATCATTGATTCTCACAGGTCTTTTAATCCAGTAAGAATGCTGAGCGAGCTTTTCCTTCAATTCTATTCTTCTTGAGAAGAAAATATGGAGGGAAAACGAGGCAAATGGCAACTGGAGCATTTTGGTTCAAAAAATTAAAGAAAAAAAATAGACTGTATTTCAGCAGATGGCTTATTAATATAGGGCATATGAATGAAATAGAGAAATCTAAAAGATATTTTTGGGAATAAAATCAGGAGATCTTTTCGCCCCAATTTTTTCTGTTGGTTAAAATTTAAACCTGCCAGCTTTTCGAGCTTCAAATTTTAAACTTGAACTTTCAATTTTTCCTTCCAAAAAATTTTCTTCATTCTCTTTGGCAACTTCTCTCATTGAAGAGTTTTCTGGACCAAGCTTTCTTTCTCTTTATTCTCACGGCAAGGTAAAGGCCAAGAGTCTTTTCAATTGCTATATTTTTGAATTTGTATTTTTTGACCCATTATTCTTAATCTAAAATTCGTACCCCTTAAACCTTAAATTAGAAATTGGCCAATAATTCCATCAACATTTAAATCTTCCTTCAAGTTGTATAAACCTAACAAACAAATAATTTAAAAATCAACGACAATCTCTCAGCCCCAACCCAATGGGTGGCAACTCCAAAAACCCCTCACATCTTCGAGCTCTCCTTCGCAAGAACTGGATTCTCTGGAAACGCAGTTGGTGTATCTCCTTATGCGAAATCCTCATTCCGTTTGCTTTTGGGATCATGATGATCGCTCTCAAGAGCATTTCCTCAACAGAAGACATCCCTACAACAACCTATTATAACAACCCCAAAACCTCATTTACTTATAATGGAGCTCTAAATCCGAGCTATTTCAAGGACTGTAATGCTGATGAAGGTGGTGGAATGGTCGCTATTGTCCCAGATCCTTCCACTGACAGCCTCGCTTATGACGTTAATGAGGCTCTAAGTAAAAATTTCTTTAGGTTTTTATATTGATAAATTGACTAGAAGGGGCAGGATTTACAACAAGATCATTCAAGACAAATCAAGAGATTGATGATTATACTGATCAGTTAAGCTATGCGACTCTTTCTCCCAAAAGAGAAACGTTGTGCTTTGCTGTGGTGATCAATAAAAATGGAGTGAATAATCAGTATGAATACATGCTCAGATTCAATGTTTCAAGCTATGGTGACGTTGATCTTCCTGATACTTCCAACGCACGAGTCTCAGAAGTCTCTTTGTAAGAACTTTTTTAAAGAGAAACTCATTATCTTCAATAGTGAAAAACTCGATACGATGTTGGAATATGGAAAGAGCGGGTTTTTATCGCTGCAAAACTTCATTGACAACCTCATTTTACAAAAAGAAACCTCCAACACCGCGGCCAAAATCTTATCAACCATCACCTCAAGAACCGTCAAAGCATACACAGAAGACAACTTCAGTTCAAGTATGCAAGGCCAAATCAGCATGTTCATCGCCCTACCTTTGCTCCTCCCTTATCTCAGATTTATGAACGGGATCCTCACTGAAAAAGAAAAGAAGATCCGTGAAGGCATGAAAATCATGGGTTTACGCAACAGTGCTTTTTATCTCTCTTGGTTCATTACCTATTTCATCATCTTCACTGTGACTTCAGTCTTGGTTTTCATCCCCTTAGCGATAGTCTTTGGCGAATCCAACATCATCCTCATCTTCCTCTGGCATTGGGAATTCTCCATGGCTCTCATGGCTATGAGCTTCCTCATCTCCACATTCTTCAGTAAAGCCAAAGTCGGCAACGTTGCAGGCTTTGTTATTCCGTTATTCTTGGACTTTCTCCGTGCTGCTGTCAGCAGCGACAGCTCTTCTGCGATCCTTTTTGGGATCTCTCTTGCTCCCCAGGCCTCCATCAGCTTCGCTGCTGACCAGATCCTCAACTTAGAGACAGCAAGAGTGGGCCTCACACTTGATACAATCGACGTGAAGATCGCTAACTACCAGATGCTTTATCATTATCTTGCAATGCTGCTTGATATTGCACTCTTCATCTTGCTAGGAACATACTTTGATAAAGTCTTGCCAAGCGAATTTGGTATTAGAAAACATCCTCTTTTCTGCTTGATGCGCAAAAAGAAGAAAAGAACTGATAGAAGCTATGGCAATGAGAAATTACAACCTTTGCTCTCCGACTCTCCCAATATGGAAGCCGCTGGAAATGCTTTGCTTGCTCAAGATCGAAACAATGAATCCGTTCAGGTGCAAAACTTAAAGAAAGTTTATGATACTGGAAAGCTTGCAGTCGATGGGGTTTCTTTCAACATGTACAAGGGCCAGATCTTTGCCTTATTGGGTCACAATGGAGCAGGAAAGTCCACAACAATCTCCATGATTACAGGTTTGTTTGATTCGACCTCAGGAACGACCAAAATCTTTGGACTTGACATCCAAGAAGACTTGGAAGAGGTTCGACAGACTATGGGGATTTGTCCTCAGCACGATATTCTCTTTGATGGAATGACTGTCCAAGAACATCTGGAGATGTATGCTGTGCTGAAAGGAGTCAGTGAAGATAGGATCTCTGAAGAAGTTGAAAAGATTATTCATGACATTGGCCTTGGCGACAAAAGAGATTATTTATCCAAGAACTTGTCAGGAGGCCAAAAGAGAAAGTTATCTATCGGTATGGCCTTCATCGGAGGATCTAAATTCATCTTACTCGATGAACCTTCTTCTGGTATGGATACTTCAGCAAGAAGAAAACTTTGGGACATGCTCAAGAACTATAAGCATGACAGAGTTGTGCTTCTTACTACACATTTCATGGACGAAGCTGATTACCTTGGTGACAGAATTGGTATCATGGCTGAGGGTCAACTCAAATGTCTGGGAAGTCCTTTGTTCTTAAAGACAAGATTTGGTATCGGCTACAATCTTACAATGGTCAAAAAGGACATCAACGTTTCCAGTAAGCCTATCAAAGAGTTGGTTCAAAGACATATCCCTGAAAGCAACATCCTCTCAGATGTTTCGGCAGAATTCGCTTTACAACTCCCTCTTGAGTCGACTCACAAGTTCCAAGGCTTATTTGATGAGTTGGATGCGAACCTCCAGAGACTTGGTATCAGTAGTTATGGTGTTTCAGTGACGACCCTTGAAGAGGTCTTTTTGAATGTGGCCAAGATTGCAGCTCCAGAGAAGCATTTCCAAGGAAAAGATGACACGAATATTTCTATGCAAGATGACTTGGATGACTATAATATTGAAAGAGACAGAATGAAAGGACAATGGGATATCTTTTGGACCCACTTCGGAGCTTTGATCAGGAAAAGAATCCAATATACCAAGAGAGACAAAAGAGGATTGATCTGTGAACTAATCCTCCCAATCCTTATGGTCATTGGAGGCATTATCCTTGCCAATTCGGCCTCTGGCAGTGACTTGGTCTCACTCCCCCTAGATGATGGAATCTATGATTATCAATTCCAAATGGACTACAATTGGGTTGTCCCAACAGACGGTGCAGCCATTGACAAAGAGTTTATCAACAAATTCAACACGGATTACATCGATCCTGTCTCGGTTCCTATTGAAACCTTGGCTGATTTTGACAAAAAAGTAGCCAATGACCAAGGACCGATTCTCACGTCTCCTATTAATGTGTTCAGCGTATTCATGAACTCCTATGACAAAACCTCTTATAACTACCAATACACTGCATTGATCGATACAAGAGCTCAAGAAGGTTCAGCTTATGCAATGAACAGAATCAACAATGCTATCCTCAGGGCTGCCACAAACAATAATCAAAAGAAAATCACTGTCATCGTTGCTCCTTTCCAAAAGACCGCAGGCTCAAAATCTTTTGATAATATCTTCAAAGGACTTATCTATGCATTTGTCATGGGCATTGCCATGAGTCTCCTCCCTGCAAGTCTGATCACTTACATCGTCAAGGAAAGAGAATTCAACGCTAAACATCAGCAGGTCGTCTCTGGTGTTTCCATTTATGCGTACTGGTTCTCCAATTTCTTCTTTGATATCATCAAATATCTTATCCCTGCTATCATCAATGTCCTTGCTGCGATGATCCTGGATGCCTCTGCCCTTATTGACGGCGACAAACTTGCTGCTTTATGGCTTGATTTTATCTTGTATGGCTTCGCCATCATTCCCTTTGTGTATCTGACGGCGTTTTTATTCAGAAATTATGGAACAGCTCAGATCGCTTCATTCTTCTTCAACTTCTGCACTGGTTTCATTGTTGGCCTAATTGTCTCTTTAATGAAAATTTTTGACTCAACTCGAAGTGTTGCTCAAGTCCTTCAATGGCTCTTAAGACCTCTCCCTTCTTTTGCTATGACCTCTGCCTTGTTGAATCTTGCCAAGTAAAAAAATTTCTTTTTTTTAATTTTACCTTTCCAAAGTCGTGATGTGTACACTGTGGTGGAAGGTCGATTGACTCCTTTGAAAGCCTTATCTCCTCAGCTTGCTGGAGGCGATATCCTGATGCTCGCTTTAACAGCTATTATCTACACAATTCTCATTTTCATTGTGGAAAAATTCAGAAACTCCAGAATCTTTTCAAAGTAAATTCTTTATAGTTATTTCCAAAAATAACATTTTTCAAAGAGAAGCAAAGGCATTGAAGAGAGGCAACCAGAACTTGGGGCTCGAGATGAAGAATATTGGTTCCAGTTCATATGCTCCAAAGGGATTGGATGATGATGTTCTCAAAGAGATGAGAGAAGTTGAAGCGTCCAGCAATAACACGTACTCTATCAAAGTTGACAAGCTCAGAAAAATTTATCCTATTGGAGGAGGCAAAGAAAAGGTCGCTGTTGACCAACTTTCTTTTGGTGTCAAGAATGGTGAATGCTTTGCCTTGCTTGGTGTCAACGGAGCAGGAAAAACCACTACTTTCAAGATCCTCTCTGGTGATTATGTTCAAACAAGTGGACGAGCTTTTATTAATGGCTATGAAATCCCCGAAAACCTCAAAGAAGCCCAAAGAAACATCGGCTATTGCCCTCAATTCGATGCTATTTTGGACCTCCTCACTGCTAAAGAGCACTTATACCTTTATGCTGCCATCAAAGGGATCCCGAAATCGATAAGAGGACGAATGGTGGAGAAACACTTGGTGGAAATGAATCTTAAACAATATGAAAATGTTGCTGCTGGAACGTACTCTGGTGGTAACAAGAGAAAATTGTCAGTCGCTATTGCCATGATCGGCAATCCGCCTGTTGTTTTCCTTGATGAGCCTTCCACTGGTATGGACCCTGAAGCCAGAAGATTCATGTGGAACGTTATTTCAAGAATTTCCAGAGAAAGAAAACAATCTTCCATCATCTTGACAACTCATTCTATGGAAGAAGCTGAAGCTCTTGCCACCAAGATGGGTATTATGGTGAATGGAAACCTTAAATGTATCGGAACGTCTCAGCATATCAAGAATAAGTTCGGAGGAGGTTATGAAATTGAGGTCAAGATGAAGATTCCAACGCAAGAGGAGGTGAATGAGTTGACAGAGAGACTGGGATCTCAGTTCCCAACAACAGTTGACAGGGCTCAAGTGGATATGGTGCTAGGAAAGTTGAATTCTGTAAGCCTCAAAACAGAAATTAGAGAGGATGGAGCTGGATCAGCTATTCATTCTGAGCTCAATAAAGGCAGAATCTCTGTGAATCTTTTGGTTGAATGGATTATGATTGAAAGATATGGTGAACAACTCACGGTAAGACTCGACATTCCTTGAGCGAAAATATTAATTTTTATTAGAAATTCCTGAAACAGAATTTTGGAGACGTGAGAACTATTGAACATTTCCAGTCTTTTTATAGGTTCAAAGCTTCAAATCACATCACTATTGGAAATTTCTTTGGCTTACTTGAAGCAAACGTAAGATCTTATTGTGAAAAAAAAATTGTTCTAAAACTTTTTGTTTAGAAATCTGACCTAAGAATCCAAGAGTATTCAATAAGACAAGGCAGTATTGAGCAAATCTTCAACAACTTTGCTGCGTTAGAACATGCTGAACCCGATCATGATTATAATCAAGCTCTTCTCAATTCATTCCAAAAGTCCATAGTTCCTGTCTAATAAAAAAAGAAACTGTTGATAATTTTTTATGAAGAAAAGTTTGTAAATTTTTTTGTGGTTTAAATTGAGAAATTAAATTGTTAAAATCTGTTCTTGAGAACCATTGTTTATAAAATTTGTTTCCCTTTCGAAAAAATTTTTCTCTTACCTGATTCACCTTTTATGGAATGACAAAAATTTTGACAAAGACCAGAGCCTTGAGAAAAAATCTCAGAAATTTTTTGTAGGAAGGAAGTTTAAACTTGAAGCGAGGGCCATTTGAGCAAAAAAAGCTCAACTTAAAATTTTTGAAAACTCTTATTGAATAAAAAATCTCCAAAATTTCTTTTTAAAATTTTGAAAAAGAAAAATATTTTCACAAAAACTCTAAAAAAAAATTCGATATGATTTTCTCTTGAAAATCTTTGGTTCCTGAAAGCTAAAGAAGATTCCATTCCAAAAACTCAAAAATCCTTTAAGTTCCTCTTTTTTTTTATTGGCTTCGCAACATTTCACAAAAAGTAAAAACAAATTTGGCCGCTGTAAATTTCTCAACACCTTTCTGAAGAAGCCAAAGACGGTTGGATTGCCAAAAAATCCTCTCCCACAAAAAATATTTTGAAGACAGTTAGTTTTTGATATTTTCTGACGCTTAAGCAAAAATAGCCTAAAAAGTATAAATTCGGTGTTTTGAAAGCAACTATGGAAAGAAATAATTTTTTTTTGTGGAAAAAATTTTCCTTTGAAAAAGAATAAACAAAAATCAAGAAAAATTAAAAAAGTCTTTTCTGCAATCTTGAGAAAGTTTTTTGTTTGGAAAAAATTCTTTTGATCGACTTCTGCTCTCTCAAAGGACAACACCACGCAATTCTAAAAGATTTGAGATTAAAAACCATCAACCCTCGAAAATCTCCCTTCTCATTGCTCATTGCTTTATAAAAAATTCTCCTTGTCTTAGTTAAAACCACAATTTTATACTCAGATTAATATTCAATATATCCCGCGAGTTTTTCTGAAAAAAGTTATAAGAATAAAGTGGACGAATAAGTTCAGAAGAACCCCTTAAAAACTCCTTAAAAGGAAAACTTTCAATCAGAGAAGACAACTATTTTCTTTTACTGACAATTTAATCTCAAACACTTTCCTCCAACAAACGACAAAAGAAAAGACATCGCAATTATTTTAAACTTAAATTCTGAATCAATGATTCAAAAGTTTAAATGTCAAAATTTCCCTTTAAATTTCATGTACTCATCAAAATCCACTCAAACTCATTGAAAATCAAAAGCCTTTCCAGTCATCACCTTGACCTTGCGAACAGTGAAGTGGTTCGATTTTCAATCTCAATGAGACAAGAATGAACCTTCCCAATAGCAAATATTCAAAGCTCCATTTTATTGACGTGTCAATCCTCAAGTTAAATAGTTACCCTTAAATTAAAAGTATTTGCTTTGTTTGAAGACAACCATTTGATGGATTAAGGTTAACTGATTGATTAATCTTCGTTGTCTATTTAGATTCATATTTACAACCGTTGTCTTAATACCAGTCCGCTCAACACTTTTCACACTGTATAAAAACTCGTCTTTCACACGAGGCTTCATCTCCAAAGATTTTTTCACGATTATGACAAACATTTTTCTAATCAAAAAGACAAATTTGATGCACTGAGCAATATGTTGTTTTCTTTAGGAGATTGACTTCAAAAAATCCAAAATGCAAGCCTCTGAATTTTTAAATTCAAGGATAACGACTTTCAACCTTCTAAATTTCAGACATGAAACATGTCGAGATGAAACAAAATATTGCTGAGGGGAGATGAATTAACATTCTTCTCATTCTCCTAGAGCAAAGTGCTCCTGAGATTTTCAAGAGATCGCAAAATAGTGATTTTTAGTAGAATTCCGTTACTTTCAAAGAAGCTTCAAATATACTCAATATTACATAGCCATCTGACTCAGGACTGGCTTCTTCTTCATAAAAAAAACTTTCCTTTCAGTGACAAGATGAATCTTTCGAAAATGTTTCATCAGTTTTTTTGTCAGAAAAATTTTCAATCGCATTTTTTCCTCAGTCAGAATCATTCCCCGCAAAAACAATCTTTAGCTCTCCTAACATCCCTACCTAGGTATTTCCCTTCCTAATCAACTGAGCCAGATAACACTTATGAAATAATCCTATTATTTTCAATAATTTCTGTGTTCCCTCTTCGCTCATAATTCGCCTACTTTTTTCTTCTTCAAATTATCGTGGCCTTCTCCACTACTATTAATAGTGTTTCAATCCTCAAAAGAGAATTCTTTTCTCTAAGTGAGATACCAAGATACAATAAAATAAAGAAACCGAGGTTCAGTTTCTCCATACAGAAAAAGAAAAAGGTTTTAATTCGACAAATTAAAACCTGAACCTTAATCTGTTCTTAATTTAAAATCACTGGATTTTTAGATCACATTACGTAATCAAACGACTTCTTAGCTATTCATGTTTAATTATTGATTGTTAGCACAGAAAAATTCGCCTGATATTACCAAACTCGCATACTACAATAACTGCCCATTTTCTTTGTGAAAAAGGCTGTTTGAGTGACCAGAGTCCTTTGACAACCTAAAAAGAGCCAAAACCCGTCTGAATGTCAAAAGAGGAAAGGAACTTGAAAAAATCAGTATTCAGGAAAAATCCCTTCTGTAAGAATATGAACAATACCTGATATGGACTCTTGTATTGATGAAAATATCAATATTTATTTTTGCCTACTTTTTTTGCTTTTGATTGATTGGCGACTTGGAAATCAGATAGAGAAAATTGACAATATCTTGCTTGAATTCTTCAGAAATTCGGACCCCTTAAATTGTCTCAATTTGGCTTTTATTCAGGTTCAAAGTCTAGAAAACAGAGCCTTTCTGGCGACTGGACCCCTTTTGAAGGAGAGTATCTTTTCCTATTTGAGGAAAAAAAACTCATCATACGATCATGATCAGCTGATCAAATCAGGAAAAATTGAAGGAAAAAAATTTTATGTCAAACAAGACTTGCCTTGAATTAATCTAAAACATTCTTTGAAAAAATCTTTATTTAGCTCTCCCTCAACAATATAAATGCACTTCGCACTCGTACTCTTTTTATCAAAAAAAGTTTTTTTTGTTATCCAAATCAACCGCTTCCTCTCACTTGATGGCCGAAAAAAGCTCAAATAAACCTTCACATCTTCGAGCTCTTCTCAGAAAAAACTGGATCCTATGGAAACGTTCCTGGTGTGTCTCAATCCTCGAATTCCTCATCCCTTTCCTTTTCGCGATCCTTATCCTCGCTTTTCGTGGAGCTTCTCCTCTTGAAGACATCCCAACCGTCACATATTACGATCGTGCCTACTATGCCCCGAAATATGATGGAACTTCTTTCAACACAGATTACTTTAAAAACTGTCAGGATGATGAAAATGGAGGAATTGTCGCTATTGTTCCTGATCCTTCAACAGACTCCCTTGCCTACGACGTCGATCAAGCCTTACGTAAGAAAATCTTAATTAGGCGCTATTTTTAGTCTAAATTAAATCCTTAGAGAGCGCTGGATTTACTACAAGAACTTTCAAGGATAATGCTGCCATTGATGCCTACACAGATCAATCAAATTATGCCTCCCTAGCCAAAACAGGAGAAACCTTGTGCTTCGCCGTCGTTATCAACAAGAACAACGTCAACAATCAGTATGAATACATGCTCAGATTCAATATCTCCAGCTATGATGATCCTGATCTTCCCGATACTTCCACTACTCGCGTCGATCACGTCGCCTTGTAAACATTTCTCTTTGGATCTTCCCTATTTACCCTTCCCATAGCCAGGATATTGATGCCATGGTGGATTACCAACGCAGCGGCTTCTTATCCTTACAAAACTTCATTGACAATCTCATCTTGCAAAAAGAAACCAACTCTGGAGCCAAAATCGAGTCTACGGTCACCTCAAGGACGGTCAAGGCGTACACTGAGGACGATCTGGCTGAAAACCTTTCAGGACAAATCAGCCTTTTCATCGCTCTCCCACTCCTTCTCCCTTATCTCCGCTTTATGAACGGTATTCTTACAGAAAAAGAAAAGAAAATCAGAGAAGGAATGAAGATAATGGGCTTGCAAAATAGCGCCTTTTACCTCTCTTGGTTCATTACCTATTTCATCATCTTCACTATCACGTCTATCCTTGTCGCTATCCCTTTAAAAGCCTTGATGAAAAATTCTTCTTGGGGCCTGATTTTCCTTTGGCATTGGGAGTTCTCCATGACTTTAATGGCAATGGGCTTTTTGATCTCGGTTTTCTTCAGTAATGCCAAAGTTGGTAACGTGGCTGGGTTTGTCATTGCGCTTTTCTGCAGCTTTTTCCAATCAATTCAAACTGATACCAGTTCTTCTGGAACCCTCTTTGGAATCTCATTTGCACCACAAACCTCTGTCAGTCTCTCTGCTGATCAGATGTTGAGCTTAGAAGCAGCCCAAGTGGGCCTTACTGGTGATACTATTGATACAGAGATCAACAACTACCAAATGTCTTACCATTATATTGTCATGCTTATTGATTTCGTCATTTTTATCGTTATGGGAGCCTACCTTGATAAAGTCTTGCCTAGTGACTTTGGTATCAGAAAACATCCTCTTTTCTGCTTGATGAGAAACAAAAAGAACAAGCACAGAAGAGTCAATAGCTATGACAAACTTGATAAAGAATCACCCAATTTCGAACCAGCTGCCAATGCCTTGATCGCTCAAGACGATGCCAATGAGTCCATCAAGGTTCAAGGCTTGCGCAAAGTCTACAATACAGGCAAAGTGGCTGTTGATAACGTGTCTTTCAACATGTATCAAGGCCAAATCTTTGCTTTATTGGGTCATAACGGTGCGGGCAAAACAACTACAATATCCATGATGACTGGTTTGTTTGATTCAACCGCAGGAAGTACAAAAGTTTTCGGATTTGACATCCAAGAAGACCTTGAAGAAATCAGAAAAACCATGGGTATTTGTCCCCAACATGATATCCTCTTTGATAATTTGACCGTCAAAGAGCATCTTGAAATGTATTCTGTCTTTAAAGGTCTGAATGCTAAAGATATCCCCCATGAAGTCGAAAAAACTATTCATGACATTGGTCTTGACGAAAAGAGAGATTATTTATCCAAGAACTTGTCAGGAGGTCAAAAGAGAAAATTGTCCATTGGTATGGCCTTCATTGGAGGATCCAAATTCATCTTACTCGATGAACCTTCCTCTGGTATGGATACCTCAGCAAGAAGAAAACTGTGGGATATGCTCAAGAATTACAAGCATGACAGAGTTGTCCTCTTGACAACACATTTCATGGATGAAGCTGATTACCTTGGTGACAGAATCGGTATCATGGCTGAAGGCCAACTTAAATGCTTGGGGTCCCCTCTCTTCCTTAAGTCCAAGTTCGGTATCGGTTACAATCTCACTATGGTCAAGAAGGATATCAACGTTCCAAGCCAGCCCATCAAGGAACTTGTCCAGAAGCATGTCCCTGAAAGCAATATCCTTTCGGATGTTTCGGCTGAATTCGCTTTACAACTCCCTCTCAACTCAACCTCCAAGTTCCAAAACCTCTTTGATGAACTTGACAAGAATCTCAACAAACTTGGGCTCAGCACTTATGGTGTTTCAGTAACAACCTTAGAAGAAGTCTTCCTCAACGTCGCCAAAATTAACGCTCCTGAAAAGCATTACAAGAAGAAAGATGACGCCACTATTGCCATGAAAGATGACTTGGACGACTATAATATCGAAGAAGACAGAATCAAAGGCTCTTGGACCATCTTTAAAACTCACTTCAAAGCTCTTATCAAAAAGAGAATCCAATATACCAGAAGAGACAAGAGAGGATTGGTTTGCGAGTTAGTCCTCCCAATTCTCATGGTCATTGGAGGCATCCTTATTGCCAATACCGCCTTTAATGATAATGTCAAATCCCTTGTCCTTGCTGATGACATGTATGATTTCAGGTTCCAAATGGACTACAACTCTATCGCCACTACCAATTCCGACTTCCTTGATAACTTCAACGATGCTTATATTAAGAAGAACCTCGTCTCTGCAACCACTCTCGCTGAATTTGACAAGCAAGTCCTTGCTGACCAGGGGACCAGCATCACCTCCACAATCAATGTTTTCAGCGTGTTTGTCAACTCCTATGATGACGGCACCTTCAACTACGATTACACAGTTTTTCTTGATACTCGAGCTCAAGAAGGCTCTGCTTATGCCATGAACAAGATCAACAACGCGATCCTTCGAGCCGCTACAGGCGATAATACTAAGAAAATTACCACTGTTATTGCTCCTTTCCTCAAGACTTCAGGTGCTAAATCTATTGACCGAGTCTTCAGTGGCTTAATCTATGCTTTTGTCCTGGGTATTGCTATGAGCCTTATCCCTGCAAGTCTCATCACTTATATCGTCAAAGAAAGAGAGTTTAATGCCAAGCACCAGCAGATTGTCTCAGGCGTCTCCATTACTGCTTATTGGTTCTCCAATTTCCTTGTTGATATCACCAAATATTTGATCACAGCCGTTATCAATGCTCTTATGGCGATGGCTCTCGACGCTAGTGCGATCATTGATGGCAACAAGTTGGGAGCTATGTGGCTTGACTTTCTTCTCTACGGCTTCGCCATCATTCCTTTTGTGTATTTAACGGCCTTTTTATTCAGAAATTATGGAACTGCCCAAATTGCTTCATTCTTCTTCAATTTCTGTACAGGCTTTATTCTTGGCTTGGCCTCTGCAATCTTCAGACTCTTTGACTCCACTAGAACCATCGGTGAAGTCCTCCAATGGATTTTCAGAGTTTTGCCGTCTTTCTCCATGGTCAATGGCTTCTTAAGCCTTGCCAAGTAAAATCTATATTTCATATATTCCTTATTAACTTCTATTTAGTCGTGAGGTTTACACTCTTATTAAAGATCAAGAGACTCTTCTCAGCCCTTATGATCTTAATCTAACAGGCGGAGATGTCTTATTCTTGGCCTGGACAGCTATTTTCTATTTCGTCTTGATTTTTGTTGTGGAAGCTCTCAAAAATAAACAAGGCATCAATTCTGCTCTATCCAGAGAAACCAGCGTCCAATATGTTCCCAAGAAACTTGATGAAGATGTTGAAAGAGAACAAAAGGAGGTCGAAGCTTCTGACAACAAGACTTACACCATCAAGGTTGACAAGCTCAGAAAAGTTTACCCTATCGGAGGTGGACAATATAAAGTCGCTGTTGATCAACTTTCCTTCGGTGTCAAAAATGGTGAATGCTTTGCCTTGCTCGGTGTCAACGGAGCTGGTAAAACTACCACATTCAAGATTTTGTCTGGTGACTATACTCAAACCAGCGGCAGAGCCTTTATCAATGGGTACGAAATCCCAGCCAATTTGACCGAAGCTCAAAGAAATATTGGCTATTGCCCTCAATTCGATTCAATCTTGGAGCTTTTGACGGCTAAAGAGCATCTCTACCTCTATGCTGCCATCAAGGGTATCCCTGAAGCCATCAGAGGAAGAATGGTTGAAAAGCAATTGGTCGAAATGAACCTCAAGCAATACGAAAACATTCCTGCTGGCACATACTCTGGCGGTAACAAGAGAAAATTGTCAGTCGCTATTGCCATGATCGGTAATCCTGCTGTCGTTTTCCTTGATGAACCCTCAACCGGTATGGATCCTGAAGCCAGAAGATTCATGTGGAACGTCATTTCTAGAATTTCCAGAGAAAGAAAGCAATCTTCCATTATCTTGACTACTCACTCTATGGAAGAAGCTGAGGCTTTAGCCACCAAGATGGGCATTATGGTGGACGGAAACCTTAAATGTCTCGGAACTTCTCAACATATCAAGAATAAATTCGGAGGAGGTTATGAAATTGAGGTCAAGCTCGAGCTTCCAACTAAAGAAGAAATTGATGGTATTGCGAAACAATTACCTCCTCCATTCAAAGATGGTGTTGATGGCTCTCAAATAAATACAGTTTTACAACACTTACGAGCTGACTACCTGAAGAAAGAAATAAAAGAAGAGGGGGTTGGATCATCCATTTTCTCTGAGCTTAAGAAAGGAAAAGTTTCAACCAGTCTTTTGGTTGAATGGATCCTCATTGAAAAATGTGGTGAAAACTTGAAGGTATTAAGAGTCCTTTTACTCAATTCATAATATTTTACAGGAATTTTTCAAGGAGAATTTTGGTGAAGTGAGTATTATTGAACATTTCCAATCTTTCTACAGATTCAAGGCTTCAAATAATATTACAGTCGGAAATTTCTTCGGATTGCTTGAAAGAAATGTAAGCTTTTCTCTGAAAGTAATTTTCTTAACCTCTCTTTTAGAAAACTGTTCTCAATATTCAACAATATTCCATCAAGCAAGGCAGTATTGAACAGATCTTCAACACCTTTGCTGCCCAAGAATTTGCAAATGGCCGCGCAAAAGAAGATTAATTGAATGCACAAAGAATTATTTTTTTTATTTTGTTGAGAAAAAATTTTTTTATGTTTTTATTTTTACGTCATTGAATATTGTTTTTAAAAACTTTTGATCTTTATTCAAAATCTTCCGGAATATAAAAACTCTCTTTCACTTTTACAGCTCCAGCCAAAAAATTTTATGAGCAGATAAAAGCTTTTTTTCTCATAATAAACAAAGGCCTATAATTTTTTTTTCAAATTTCATTCCTTTCTTTTCTGAAGAAAATCCTCTTTTTCCACCATAAAAAATAATCAATAGCATAAAATATTATCGATTTCTGAGAGGTAGCACCTGCTTCTTTTTTCACTTGTCCATTCAAACAAACAAAAAAATCCATTTTCCCTCAAAATTCCCTCCAAAAAATACACATCTTTTGGACAGTTCAAAAAATTTTCAAATGAAATTTTGGACATATGGGTCACTAAGCCGAGAAGTAATTCTGATCTTCAAGAGACAATAATCATTAACGCAGGAACATCAGATTTTTCTTCAAACATCTTCTCCCAAAATCTTTCAAATGACAAATTTTCTATTCTCTATTTCAAGAAAAACAAGGCTGAATTCCTAAGAATCATCATCAAAGAAAGAAGATCAGTTATTCTTTTTTTCGGAGGGCCTGGGAGTTGTGATCCTCGTGACAAAATCCGAAAGGACTTCATAAAATTATCTCGTAATCTCATGCCATAAAATTATATAAACATTTGCAAATCTGAGTTTTATGAGAAATTTGCATGCTTGTTTGTCCATGAAAACAGATTCGTTCTGAAATAAGTTTCGAATCTGGATGTTTTAGGCAAAGACCATCGAGTACTAATTTTGGAAGGTGGTTTAGTTTAAAGAAACTTTTTTTGGTGTTTTTGAATTAAGGTTTGGGCCTTAAACCATAATTCGTCTTAAAATTCGTTTTACTGCAAAGATTTTTAATTTAAGGGATTAACCTTAATCTCAAAATCTTTCTTACAAAATTCAAATGAACGACCAAATAGTGTTAAAGGATTGCAAATCTGTCTCCTGAGACAATTTGATTAGAACCTCTTTCTCTAAAATATCGCTTGTCTCCTAAAATGAAAAATAATGTTTGAAACAAAAAAGAAATTTCTATGGATCTCTTTAAATAGAGTACTTTATTAAATATTTCGAAACAAGAGGGGGGGAGGCAATCAAAAAACTTTTGAACAGAAACAACTTTCAGAATGCCAATGTTCCAGGTTATCCACGAAATTTTCATTGTCAAAGCCTCTTTCCAGCAGTTTTGTTCGTTGCTTCGACAATAAAAGACAAAATCGTCCTCCCTTTTTGCTTGCAGTTTTATTACTAAAATTAGACTTGTTCAACTGACCAACAGATGATGAAATATGGCAAAGTTCTTGCTTCCTGAGACTTTTCTTGTGCCCTTCTTATTAGAGGAATTAGAGAGCATAGAGGAAATAGTTTCTTTTTTGCTCGAAAAGTTCATTCTTTCTGAGGAGATTTAAGGCGAAAATGTGATCCAGAATATCAAAAGAAGAAAAAGTTGTCTGAGACCAAAGTTGGTGAATTTTAGAAGTAAACTCTCCTTCAAGCTTTAGAGCTCCAGGCGGCTCTTTTCAGGTGAAATGGAAATTTTGTGATTTCAAAATTTCCACTGATGTTTTATCTCTTAATATTTGCTCAGCAATGTCATGGTCTTTCAATTTTCTTTTGAGTTATCAATATGATAGAAAATAAGAATCCTCGGAAAGTCGGTGCTCCATACATTGAAACTCTTCAAACGAAAAATTTCCCTTAATCTCCAAAGCACTACGAAATTGATTTTTTTTTCATCATCAACGAAATTATTGACAGTTGGATGGGAGCAAAAGAGATATCATCTGATCTATTGATACCCTTCAAACAACTACCTCTATGTTAACGCTTTAAAGTCAGCTCAATATTATGAGAGAAAAACTCTCTCGAAGATCGAGTCATTCGCATTTAAATATCCTATAAACTCACCAAATAGCATCAATCAAGAATTCCTGACGCACTCCTGAATTCTTTGGAGATGCCAACTGATAAAATATGCCTGACATTTGCCTTCAACTGAAAGAAGGAAATGTCAGATTTTTTGTGAAAGAAATTTTTCTAATTTTTCTTCAAGAAAGCTACTCTTAATATCGAACACTATTCCACGAAGTACCAATCTTTCAACATGATTTCTTCTTTGTTTGATCATCAAAAAATCATTTTTTTCTGTGAAAAAATTTTATGGTTTTTTAACATAACTGAATCTTTGTGACAGAAACTTATGACCAAAAGCAAAAACCTCTGAGATCATGAAAACCTTGACATTAAAATATGTTTTTATGAAGAGACTGAGAAAGAAAAAGACCCGTCATTTTCTTCAAACTCATTCTTACTAATTTTCATTCATATCTTGCATGAAAAAAAAAGTTTCTTCTTTGAATCACTATCCGATCAGTGATCTTCTGAAATTTCATTAGGCTAGAACTGATGGTCAGTCCTTTATAAAAAGTGCCTTGGGAAGATCCTAGAAGCCTAAGATTTCCCAAAAAATTGAAAATAAAACTGTCTAATTTTTCGAAATAAAAACAACATATGCCCAAAACCTCAATTACCTAAAGACTCTAGCAATATATGTCCTGAGTCTTGATTGGACACTCGTTGGAATTCTTGAAAGATCTAATGATTGCCTCAAAACTCATCATCTCATTTAAATTAAACCCTCTTTGCAAGTCTTGGGAGGAGACAAATTGAAACCTCTTCTATACTATAATTTCATCATCATTTCAGGGTTCTCATTTTAAGCTTTCAAATATTTGAAAGATAAAAAGCGCTCGCCAATGAAGATCTCCTCCATTGCCTATTCTCAAAAAGAGACTTGCTTCTTGCTTCAGGTGAAGGGGACGCATTTCAATAATACCCATAAAAGAAATCAAATATCTCTCTAGAAAGAGGAACACTCAGATCAAATAATATTATTTTCTTAGGACTTGGTACTTGTCATCCTCTTGCCTGAATATCTTGAGCAAATCATAAATTCTCCGAGTGACTTCATTCTTTCTGTCTGATAATCTTCACAATTTTTCCATTTTCTTTCAGGCTGTGCACAAACTTGAAGATCAGAATCTATTCTAGAAAGACTGGATTTGGTATTAAGGGGAATGAAGAAAGAATCGTGGAGTACTAATTTTGGAAGGTGATTTACAGGAACTTTTTCTTGGTGTTTCTGAATTAAGGTTTGCACCTTAAACCAAAATTTGTCTTAAAATGTGTTTTACCACAAAGATTTTGAGATTAAGGTTAATAC